>Ga0098059_1000049_pt1 | contig 147741 bp, 128 predicted proteins | sample 20_taG_FD_92580 | JGI IMG/M metagenome (GOLD analysis project Ga0098059, IMG submission 92580) | Marine viral communities from the Subarctic Pacific Ocean - 20_ETSP_OMZ_AT15318 metaG | ecosystem: Environmental > Aquatic > Marine > Oceanic | place: Subarctic Pacific Ocean | collected 2015-01-19
ATCCAAGTAAAATCTTTCTTTTCATGATGGTAAATGTTTACCAGTGAAGCTACGAATTATTTATGACATCAAATCATTAGAATAACTAAGATTTTTAAGGCTATAAACTAAACAAAATCAAATTTAGTAGGAATTAGGTAATGAGAAAAATACCTAAATATAGGTATTGTATTAATTAATTGAACTTAAGAACTTTATCTCTCAATCAAAAACCTTTGCACTTGTATATGGATAAATTTCTACAAATAGCCACTCAAAAACTTGGTCTAAAAGGAATATCAAGAGACCATCACAATAGCTCACCTATACCAAGAGATGAAATAATATTTTGGTTTGAAAGTCGACAATCAAGGAAAGGTAGCTTTAGACAATCATCACTTAGTCAGTTATTAAACCTAACTAATTCCATATTATATCAAAAGATCAAGGTGATTGGATTAAAGCTTTTCAAAATGTTAAATAAACTTTAAACTGTTAAAACATAAAAGCAATGAAAAAAAGTATTTTAATAATTCCGTTTATAATAATAATGGCTTTTTCAAGCCAATTTGCATTTGGCCAAGACACTCTTAATTTTCAAACTGTAGTGAATCAGATAAATGAAAGTTTAGAGCAAGCCCAAAAAGAACTAGTAGGGATTGAATTGAAATCTGCATCGGTGACGCTTTCCGTGATTGCATCATCTCAAAAGGGAGCGGGCTTTAAGATTTTTGGTAAGGGATCAGCAAAGTGGTCCAAGGAAAACAGTAGCAGCGTAACATTGAATTTTAAGAAAATACCAGCCAGTACTAAAAAGAGCTTTATAACCTCAGCTTTGACACAAACAATTATTAATGCTGCTAATGCTTACAAAGAAACAAAAGACATAAAGGGACTTTCAAAAGAAGATTTTAATGTGGAGATTTCCTTCAGTGCCTCCAGAACAGGAACAGCAGGAGTTGAATTTGAATTATTTGGAATTGGTTTTGATGGATCAGGAGAGAGAGGAAAAAGCGCAGTTCACAAAATCAACTTAACTTTCAAGTGATTCAATTTTTCCTTTTTAGTGAATGAAATGTTTAATTAAATAGCAAATTTACGCTGATACAAGAACAATTCAAGGATTCTGAAAATGGAATAGATTTATAAATGTTTGCATATGACTGATTTAAACCATAAAAATAACGATACGGCTATTTGGGTTAATAGCACCAAGAACTTTAGAAGATTGGTTGGGATTAATGGCATGTTACTTCCTGTTTTACTATGGGCTTTTTTGTACTATACTTCAGGTCATGCAGAAGTATTGGAATCTATAAGTCATTATTATTATACAAGAGCCAATACAATCTTTATTGGTGTTATGAGCGTTTTATCTATGTTTCTGATTGTTTATAATGCAGAAAAAAGAATAGATTTCATAATATCATTCATAGCAGGAATAGCAGCTATACTTGTTATTTTATATCCTACTGATAATCTTGTTTTAACCCCATGTTTATTAGAAGGTAGTCATGTGATTTCATATACTGAACCGCATGTTTTTCGAGAGAATTTTCACTTGATCTCTGCCGCTATTTTCTTCCTTGCATTAGCTTATATGTCATTCTTTCTTTTTACCAAAACAGATAAGTTAGAAGGCCAATTAGGCCGTAAGAAAATTATTAGAAATAGGATTTATAGGGTTTGCGCTGTTCTAATGGTTCTTTCCATGCTGGTCATATTGCTATTTGGGAAATATGATCTTATGCCCAATTTACCTTATGATGAATGGAAATTGACTTTTTGGATGGAAGTACTGGCAGTAGAAAGTTTTGGCTTTTCATGGTTGGTAAAAGGAGAGGCTATTTTTAGTGATTGATCGAATCTTATGAATTCTGCTTCCTTTTGCAGATTTGCAGGTAAAAATTAGGTCAATGCCGAATTTTTAACTTGATTTTCTTTCAATATCGTTCGATTTCACTGTGTGGCTGCTGGATGATCCGGTTCTTCATTTTTAGTTTTTACAAAGACAAAATAGTGTATTCCACCCGTCTGTTCTGCTTTCGCTCTAATTCTGTTTTACCATCCGTTACAGGTTTGGACGAGCCATAACCTTTGGTTTTAATTCTCTTCTCATCAATGCCTGCTTGCACTATATAGGCTTTCACAGCATCTGCTCTATCTTGTGACAAGATCCTGTTTAGCCTTGCAGAACCTCTTCTTTCAGTATGCCCTCCAATTTCTATTTCCATGCTTTCAGAGGATCGCATAAGCCTTATTAATCGGTCCAATTCAGGATGTGAGGCTTCTAGAATTTCATAGCTCCCTTGCGCAAAATAAACATTATTCAAACTAATAAAGGAACCTTCGCTTAGTGGACTCAAATAGATGTCTCGGGTAATTTCTTGATAATTCTCTTTCTGCTGCAAATCGATATTGTCGTGGGTCGACAAATAGCCCTCTAGCTGAGAATAATAGCCGTAATGTTTACCATAAGGAAGAATGATTTGGTAGCTGCCATCGCTTGCTTTAGACTTTACGGCATTCTGTCTTCTTCCTTTAGGTAATGATTCAAAATAGAGCTGTGCATGTAAAGGTTCTTTTGTGGCGGCATCTAATACTCTGCCTTTTATCAATACTACCGGATCGGGTTTTAGCTGCTCGGGTAGTTTTACTCGGTAGATATCTAATTGGGCGGCACTATCGCTTTGTGAAACCATATATGCCCAATCTCCCTTAGCGGGAATGCTAAAATAGCCGTCCCACTTAGCAGTATTAATTTCAGGACCTAGATTAATGGGCTCACTCCATTCATATCCTCGATCATCCAACATGCGGCTCATGAAAATATCCATGTCCCCATAACCCGAATGCCCTTCACTAGAGAAGTAGAGCGTTTTCCCATCCGCAGCTAAAAAGGGAGCGCTTTCATTGCCAAAACTGTTGACTACTTTCCCTAAAGTCCTTGGCCCAGACCAAGAGTGGATATATGAGGTGTAATTAGACAGATACAGGTCATTCAGCCCCTCATTGTATCCTATTTTTAAAGAAAGCACCATACGTTTACCCGTAACAGAAAGGCTCGTTTCAGCTGTATTGGAAGAGTTGATATAGCTTGATATCTTCACTTTCTTAGGAATAGACCAATGGCCATCTTGCCATTCCGTCATTGAATAGCCATTACTGGTCAAACTGAGACCATCTTTTGCATAGGTATTGCTTAAGAGTAGCTTGGAATTATCAGTGGCAATCCCCATTACATTATTGTCGCCAGGGGTATTCAAAGGAAATCCTAGCTTTACTGGAGCTCCCCATTGCTCATTCTCTAAGCTGGATCGCCATATTTCCTGTGCCGATTCATCGCCTTCATTTCGGGAAAAATATAAGCTTTTTCCATCATAAGAGACGATAGGGAGTAATTCCGCTGCTTCCGAATTGATCGGATAAGGTAGTTTTTCTTTGGTGATTGCTGGCTGATTTGCTAATTGATTAATGGCAGGTTTATCCTGCAATACATAAAAATAATCCGCACTTATGCCAATATCTCCATTCAATACTAGTCCAATTCTGCCCCCTTGAAAATGGACCTTATTTGCCAATAATTGGGCTACTTCCTGCTCATTTATGCTGAAGTGGATCACTTCTTCGCGCTTATGAATTGTTAATTTGTTGTCATTTCCTTTTCCTTTAATCGCATCCGATTTCCGCCAAGGTGCGATTACCTTTATTCTTTTGCCCCAACTTGAATAGATCTTAAAGCTTCCTGATGAATTGATGATAAAAGAGAAGGTTGATCTGCTCTCAAAATGAGAACCCCAATGGATGCCGTAGGAGCCAGCATTTTCACCTTGCGTTTGCTTTACTAAGGCTTCGATTTTGTAGTCTGTTTTAGGATTGATGGCGATGTGGGAATAGGTAGCAAATCGATCTGTTTGATGTGATCTATTGATGCTTAAGCGCTGGCCGTCATAATGATAGTGGGCATTACTATCACTCTTGAACTGCCATGAATAAGATGGAGACGTAAAATCTTCTTGCATCAAATAATGGGTTTGCGCAGACAAGAAAAGGGGAGAAGTGCAGCCAAAAAGCAGCAGCAAAAAGTACTTCATAAGTTTATTTGAGTTCAATTAGCGCGCTAAACTAATAGAAAGTGTCTAATAATACCAAATGGACAGCAAAGGGAAATACAAAATTGATTTACTGTGGGTGATCATAATACATTCTATTTTTATCGGAAAAATTTGACTTTCCATCTAAAGTTTTAGTTCCTTCATCTAAACCTACTTTTTTATGTATACTAAAAGTAATAGTTTAAAGAAATTTTTATTTTAACTAAACCTATAAGGTCATGCCAGTAAAACATACCCCTACTAAAGAAGTACATAAAGAAACAAAAAGAGGAATCACTGGATGTGGAACTAGTACCAAAGACCGTCCTAGCCAATGGGTGTATACAAGGAACAAAATTACTTGTGAGAAGAATGGGTGTAGAAATTAGATTTCTATTTTATTATGGATTCAAAACAAATCATATTGGAGTCTGTCATATAATTTTTTAGTATTTAACAATGAACCCATTTTAAAACTTACCATATCTATCCAACACATAATGTCAGTTCTCTTTAAATATATTATATTCAATTTTCAATGAATAAATTTAAATGCTGAACTATTACTTCAAGGACTCCATAAAATCATTCGTAAATAGAAGTGTAGAAGAAATAATTGGCACCATTTCTCTTTCTAATCAGTTTGATTCTACTAAAGAGCAAAATAAATCTTGGGAATTACAGATACCCATTCTTAAAGATGCATTTAGAAATTATGATGGTACTATATTTTTTGAATTCTCCATTCCTAGAATGGGCAAGAGAGTGGATGCCATTGCTATTATCGATAATATAGTTTTAGTAATAGAATTTAAAGTTGGTGAGCAAAAATACTTAAGATATCACATCGAACAAGTGTGGGACTATGCTTTGGATTTGAAAAATTTTCATGAACCTAGTCACCATGCAGTAATGGTACCAATACTTGTTGCTACTGAGGCTAAAGAGTCGTTTTTAGATATAACATTTACTTCTCATAATGACAATTTAGTTTTACCACTAAAGGTAAATAAAGTGACTTGCAATCTTGCAATTAAAAATGCAGTTGCTTTCTGCAAAGAAAATAGAAAATTAGATGGTGAAGTATTTTCCAAAGGAAGATATTCTCCGACTCCAACTATTATAGAAGCAGCGCTTTCGCTATATAAAAATCATTCAGTGAATGAAATTACTAGGAGCGATGCAGCTGCAAAAAATTTAACAAAAACTACTGCTGCCATCACTGATATAATCAAGGAAGCCAAAGCTAGTAACAGAAAAATGATTTGTTTTGTGACAGGAGTTCCTGGTGCAGGCAAAACACTTGTCGGACTTCAAGTAGCTACTAATCAACTGGATAAAGAGAGCGGGAATACTAGCGTCTATTTGTCTGGAAATGCACCATTGGTAGCTATTCTACAAGAAGCATTAGCAAGAGATAGAGTTGAAAATGAGAAAGAAAAAGGTCTGAAAATCACAAAAAGAGATGCCAAGGCTGGCGTAAAAACGTTTATTCAAATCATCCATCACTACAGAGATGCATATTTGGTTGATCCAAATCCGCCTTTTGATCACGTTGCTATTTTTGATGAAGCCCAGAGGGCATGGAACAAGGAGCAGACCGTCAAGTTCATGAAACAGAAAAAGGGACAGCCAAATTTCGACCATTCAGAACCAGAATTTTTGATTTCTTGCCTAGACAGACATCAAGACTGGGCTGTTATAGTTTGTTTAGTTGGTGGTGGCCAAGAAATTAACACCGGAGAGGCGGGCATTTCTGAATGGTTGGAAGCCGTAAAAAATAAATTTTCCCATTGGGATGTTTTTATTTCTCCGAACTTAGTAGAGTCTGAATATGCAGCTAAGAGTGCAGTTTCGCAATTAGATAAAACTGCCACGGTTAATTTAAATACTGACTTACACTTAGGCGTTTCTATGAGATCATATCGTGCTGAGAATTTGTCATTATTTGTAAAATACATTTTAGATTTAGAGACAGAGTTGGCAAGAAATACTCTAAAGGAAATTTCTTCTAATTATCCAATCGTTTTATCGCGTGATTTACCTAGTGCTAAAGAATGGCTGCGCAAAAAAGCTAGAGGAAGTGAAAGGTATGGTTTGGTAGTTTCCTCTCAAGCGCAGAGATTAAAACCATTCGCGATAGATGTTAAGTCTCCGATCGATCCTGTTCACTGGTTTTTAAACGGCAAGGAAGATGTAAGATCTTCCTATTTTCTGGAGGACGTTGCAACAGAGTTTCACGTTCAGGGATTGGAGCTAGACTGGGCTTGTGTGATGTGGGATGGAGATTTAAGGTATTCTAAAGAAGGATGGAACACATTTGCATTTAAAGGGAATAAATGGCAGAATATCCGTAAGGAAGAAAGAAAACGGTATTTGATCAATGCTTATCGTGTTTTACTTACCAGAGCTAGACAAGGAATGGTCATTGTAGTGCCTCAAGGTAGTTTAGTTGATCACACGAGGAAAAGTGAATACTATGACTCAACTTATGAATATTTAAAAGAGATTGGGATTGAACTCCTTAAATGATACCCTCGTTGCCGCCATGCCTTGCATGGTGGTAAGGTAGACTAATAGCAATCGGTATATTATGTCAAATTTTGACCGTTAGTGAGAAATTTTTATTGAAATTCATTTACATTTGAGCGAAATGAATGGGGTTTCTAGTATAAGCTTAATCAGTGTTTTTATTCCTTATACCATTTTAATTAATTCAAAAAAGGCTATGACCTACATCAGATTAATTTTTATATCCTTCTTATTGCTTCAATCAATCGACATTCTCGCACAAAGCCCACTTATTGTAAAAAGAAGCGAGCAACATTCCCAGATTGAATTCTTTACGGATTTAGATGCAGCGCCTATTTTTGAATATGGCTCAGAAGATCTCAATATTTTTACAGTAGAAGTTTCTAATGCTCCTGAAGCCTTAGTGGCTTTAGTCGAAAAAGATAAAAACTACCCCTACGGTAGCAGTCATTTGACTGTTTTTAATCGCACAGGTACGATTCTACACCAAGAAGACAGTGTACTTGAATTTAGCTGGAACACTGTTGGCAATGCTTTAGTCCTCACAAAAGGAGAGAAAAATCCTGATGGTTTAGACCATCCGAAGAGTTGGAAAATCATTGATTTTAGCTAAAATAGTGGGAGAGAGGTGAGCTTAGAAATGAAGCACTATTATCCTTTTCAATTAAACTGGATAAAAAATGAGCAAATAAATACCATCTATTTTAGGTCTAATGATATTCAAACTGATTTTGCAGTGGTAGCTTATGATGTAAATCAAAAAAGCTTTTCGAAAACTCCCTTTGCAGCTAATAGCTTTTCACCAGATGGTAAATACCTAGCTGTCAGAGACTATGAAGCTATTTCTTATGATGGTTGTGAGAAAAAATATTGTTTTAAAATTGTACAGCTAGCCACAGGGAAAGTTGTGGAATATTTCTCAAATCAAGAGCTTGGTGAACCATACGGCTGGATAGGTGACTCAGGCCACCGTTATCTTTTTAAAAAGAATTATAGGAGTTTAAACGCAAGCGAACCAGCTGAGAATTTCATTTATGATGTAGAAACTACAGCTATTATAGATCAGTTTGAAGGTAAGATTATCAATGCCTTCAGACATAATAATGTTGACTATTTCGTTTCCAAGGAGTATCTAATATTGAATTCCTATGAATACGGTAAATATCCAAATGGATTAAAGTTGTATCGCTATGAGAAGTAAAGCAACTGATAATGCTTCTGGGCAAATGTAAAGCAATGAATAGACGAATTGATAAGATTCCTAAGAGATATATATTTTTTCCCAAACATTACCAATGCAAAAAGTCCATGGGTTAGAAATCAGATGCACCACCTTTTTCATACTCAATCTTAAGTATTCGCCAGTTGAATTCACCGGCAGGAGTTTTAACAATGACTTCATCACCTTCAATTTTGTTTAAAAGCGCTTGTGCCAAAGGTGAGTCCATCGAAATATAATCTTTATTGCCAATAAGCTCTTCGTATCCCACAATACGTAGTCGTTTTTTTAGTCCTCTATTAATGTTCTCAACTTCCACCCAGGCGCCAAACATTACTTTGCCTTCCTGATGAGGGTGATAATGAATTACTTTAAAGTTATCTATGCATTTGCGTAAATAACGAATGCGTCCATCAATTTCACGTAAGCGTTTTTTATTGTAATGATAATCAGCATTTTCTGATCGGTCACCTAAACTGGCGGCCCATGAAACCTTGGCCGTAACATCTGGACGTACAACTTTCCACAAATGATCATGCTCTTCACGCAATTTTTGTAATCCATCAGCAGTAATCATTTGCGAACGGTTAAGTTTAGGTAGTGTTGATTCTGGAATTTTACGTCTCATATTTAGATGATGTTTGAAGCAGTGCATTAAAAATAACAGTAAACTAGAGTATTGGTGCAGTAAAAATCACAGTATTTCATAGATAGTGCAGTAAAAATCACAGTGTTTTAATGATTTTAGTGTGCTTTTCCAACCTTTGTACTCTTTCTAAATTCGATATTAAACAATATTAATTTTAGATTAGCCACTTAAACTTCCACCATGGCTCCTTAATTTGGGGTCGTGAATTTACCCGCTTTCGAAACTGATGATTGTTCATAGTAATCCTATTTTCTACTTTTATTCATAGCTCTTCCACATCCTTTCAACCAACTGTATCAGATATTTAAAAATGTTGAAATGGCTAGTTTTTTGACCTCGAAAAAGTAGAAAAACAATAGATTGAAAAGAGCTGATAATTAAAAAAGTGGAATTTTTACTCTAGTATTTAGCTTTCTTCAGAAAATTAAAATGCCTTTAATTTCAAGTAAGCACTATGTTAGTTACGTATAATCAAACAGATAATTATACAATTTTAAAATAGAGGCTTTCCCTAAAGCTCATTATTAATTAGAAAAGAGGTATGGCTTAAGTGCCAAAAGAGCTGCTATGCAATATTTTAATCTTGGATGAGAAGAATCTAAAAGATTAGGCTACAGTTGCCTACTCTCAATATATTAGACTATTCTCCCATTTAGCCAGATTATATAAGGAAACGGATTGATAAGGATGTGCGAGCGGTAATAAGATTTAAGCTTGTGCTCTGTAATCCTATTAGAATAAAATTGGGATGAACATCTACTTAAAATTAATTAATTTTTCTAATTTTAAAATAGATTGTACTAATCCTTGCTAGCGATGCAAACCTACTACAAACTTCTGCTTCAAAACATTCTAGAACTAGTGCCAATTAAGAACGAGGATATCTGCTTGATAGAAGAAGCCTTTAAACCCGTGTATCTTAAAAAAAAGGATTTTTACCTTCGAAAACACGATAGGTCTAACTATATGAATTTTGTAGCTGATGGCTGTTTAAAAGTGTATTCTATCGGAGAGAATGATATGGAATATATTCTGCAGTTTGGAATTGAGGGGTGGTGGGTAAACGATTTGTATTCCTACCTTACAGAAACGCCTTCAACTTTATTTATTCAAGCTATTACGGATAGCTTAGTACTTCAGATACACCGTGATAGACTCAATCGTTTGTTTGATGAGGTTCCCATGATGGATAGATTTTTTAGAATAAAAACTCAGAATGGATATGTGGCACTCCAAGACCGTACATTACGAAACATGAGTCAATCTGCTGAGCATCGTTATAGTGAATTTGTAAACCGCTATCGTAATATGGAACAACTAATTCCCCAATATATGATTGCCTCATATTTAGGTATTACTCCAGAACACTTAAGTGCTTTACGAAAAAAAATGGCAAATAATATTCGTTCTTAAGATATATTAATGAATGCTGACTTCGTGATGCCCAACTTTGTTATCAAAAGTTAATATCATGAAAGAAAAATTTTTAATTATCGCATTACTGTTTTCCACACTTGTTGTCAATGCACAACAGACAGAGGCAGTTGGAGTAAGTCCGTGGGGTCCTGAAGATGAAATAGGCACCCTTAATATGATGTGTGAATCTTCTAGGCTTGAAGTATTATCACAGATTAGTTCTGGTAAAATTTATGATCTGAGTGTAGACTATTTTGTTGGTATGCCCAGTTTCCATTCCTTAGGAGATCCTAGCTATCAATATTGGCTCACACATACACCTCATGGAACTATTGTTGAAAATCCAAATGGGCTAGGAGAGGAGATGAACCAAAAAGTGAGCTATACGGGAGATGCAGTATCCATGTATACTCACATGGGTACCCATATCGATGCATTGAATCATTTTGGCCTTAATGGAAAAATTTGGAATGGCTTTACTGAGGAAAAGTACTTGGGTGATAAAGGTTGGAAGAAAACGGGTGCTGAAACTATACCGCCTATTATTTCAAGAGGAGTGCTTATCGATGTTGAAGGACAAATAGGTCCACTGCCTAAAAACTATCGGATTACATCTTCTGATTTAAGAAAGACACTGGAAATGCAACAGATCACATTGAAAAAAGGAGATGTTGTGTTGATTCGGACAGGTCAAGCTAGATTTTATCAAGATGCTGGTCAGTATCTCGATCAATATCCAGGCATAAGTCTTGATGCCGTGAAGTGGTTAGTGGAAGAAAAGCAAATTATGCTGTTAGGTGCGGATAACCTAAGTTTTGAGGCGTTTCCTCCTGAGAGAGATGATAACTGGGTACCTGTTCATACCTACTTACTTGCAGAAAAGGGTGTCATGTTTATTGAACAAATGTTTTTAGAGAATCTGGCTAATGATAAAGTGTATGTTTTTGCCTTTATAGCGGCTTCTCTAAAATTTAGAGGGGCAAGTGGTGCACCTATGCGACCTTTGGCTATCCCTGTCTTTAAAGATTAGTTCCCATGAATTCTCAATATTTACTTATACTATCCATGACAGTAGGTGTCATGGTGGTCATTCAGGGAGGCATCAATGCTCGTTTAGGGATGATGCTTAGTAATACGTTACTAGCAACATCCATTGCGTTATTGTTGAGTGCTATTATTACTCTTATAGCATTTTTTATGACAACAAAGGAATACCCAACCGTGGATCAAATAAAGACTATTCCAATTTATTGGTACTTGGGAGGTATATTTAGTTTCTCCGGCCTGTCACTTTTTTACTATGTGATTCCTAGACTTGGGATATCTACTGTCGTAACTTTTGGCCTTACAGGTCAAATAATTTTTGCAAGTATTGCGGCACATTATGGGTGGTTTGGAATGCCTATTGAACAAATCTCTATAAAAAAAATCATAGGAATGCTCATTATGATTATGGGTTTGACTGTAATTAAATACTAAATAATGAAAAAGAATAAAAACATAGAGAATCTTATCAGTTTATGGCGAGTGGTTGGTCAAATAGGTGGAGATCACCTGATAACTGATCGCTATGAAATGAGTGCTGTGACACTCTCAGAATGGCCAAATAGAATATGGTTTGATGGTTGTATTGATAGGGAGCTGTTGGAGCACCTTTCTAATAATTACAAACTCAAAAATTTTACTTTTCCGCTAATGGGCGAGTCATTAGTACATAATGAAGAAATATTTAGACAAGCTGAATTTGACTTGAAATCTCTACAGTATGGTATGTTTAAACAACTAGGAGGATTCAATCTAGCTGATGATCGAGTTAAAGTCGTCAAAGTAGCTGAACCGCATCAGGCATACATCTGGTCTACTTTGTTTGCAGCAGCTTTTGGCTATATGATTCACCCGCAAACAGTTGCATTGACCATGAATGTAGTAGACTATTTTATAGGTACATACGAGGATCAACCTGTCGGTACTGCAGTTTTATTTTTTAGTAATTCTGATATCGCGGGTATTCATTCCATGGGTATAATACCTGAAATGAGAATGAGAGGCTTTGCGAGGAACCTTCTATTGCAGGTCTTAAAAATTGCTGAACATGAAGGGGCAAAATGGGCCACTCTGCAGGCTTCTGATAGCGGAAAAGCGCTGTATAAGCAAGTGGGCTTTAAGGAAGAATTTATTATTAAAAATTATATTAAAAGGTAATATTATTATGAAATTAATTGAAAATCTAAATTGGCGATATGCTACCAAAAAATTTAATCCAGAAAGAAAAGTTAGCGCTGAGGATATAGAAAAGCTGAAAGAGGCTGTACGATTGTCAGTATCTTCTTATGGTCTGCAGTTATATCGAATTCTAATTATATCTAATGAAGAGGTGCGACAACAATTGCGAAAAGAATCGTGGGATCAATCTCAAATTACTGATGCTTCGCACCTTTTTGTATTTTGTAATTGTACCAATAATTATGGTAATCATGTGGACGACTATATTAAGCGTATAGAAAAGGCAACAGGTGAAAATACTGAGGGGCTGAGTAATTATGCTAGTTTTATTAAATCTAATATTGACAATATGTCTATTCTGGAAAGACAAAGCTGGACAGAAAAGCAGACATATCTTGCTTTAAACAATTTACTGATTGCTTGTGCTGAATTAAAGATTGATGCCTGCCCTATGGAGGGATTTGATAATCAGAGGTACAATCAAATTCTTGGATTAGATGAAATGGGGTTGAATGCAGCGGTAATTGCTCCTGTAGGATACAGACATTTTGATGATGCAGCTATAAAAAAACCGAAAGTTAGAAAACCATCAGACTTATTATTTATAAATGTGTAATCTATCCTAATTATTCATTATTAAGGATCAATATTAAAATGTTGATCCTTTTTTTGTATTTTTATTTTTAGGTAAAATTGGATCATCATGGAAAATGAGCTTACAAAATTAATCTCAAGATTTATGGCCTTAACAGATGAAGAGAGCAAGGCATTCGTGGAGTGTATTCCAATTCGGAATTTTACAAAAGGTACAATCCTATTAAGTCAAGGACAAGTTTCTAGATCCTCTTATTTTATCATTGAGGGTTGTGTTAGAAAGTACTATATTGTTAATGGTGATGAGAAGACAACTAATTTCTATGTCGAAGATGAAGCTGTTTCTTCTTTGCAAAGTTACATGCAAAAAACACCTGCTAGTCATTATTTTGAGTGTGTTGAGGATTGTAGACTTGCCGTTCTTTCTTATGATAAAGAGCAAGAACTTTTCAAACGAGTACCAAGATATGAAAACCTATGTCGGAACTCTGTTGAGAACGATTTTGGTATGCAGCAAGAGGTTTTGGCTAATTACATGACTTCAACACCAGAGGATAGGTATAAGAATTTATTGGATAACAGATTAGATTTAATCAATCGCATACCGCAATATGTTTTAGCAAGTTATTTAGGTGTTAAACCTGAATCATTGAGCAGAATCAGGAAAAGAATAGCCTCAAAGTAGAAATTTTATATATGCATTTACAATTATTCTCTGAAAACAGAAATGAACAGGGTACTTGATATTTCACTAAAAAGTACCCTAAATTCAACCCTACTATTATTTTTCTCTTTCAATAACTTTAACGGTTCTGTAATCAAATACGCCCATTGAGATAAGTCGTAGCAAGAGGTTGGATTTAGTTTCAATGGTGTATTTATCAACTTCCATTTCTTTCACTAATTCATCCACATTGCTCTCTTTTAAATTAACACCAAAAAGATGGATGTCACCTGATTTCTTAAAGTTTAAATCTTTTGTCTTTTCACCAAATATTTTTCCACCATTTTCAAATGGTTCTGTTTTGGTATTCACTGCAAATTGTTGCACTGAACACGATGCTAGCGTCATGGCTACTAACACTCCTAATGCGATTTTTTGTAATTTCATAACTTTTAAATTTTTATTATGAAACAAAATTACCGCTAGATTCAAGCCTATTCATTGACTTTAGTTAAGAAGCATTTTCTATCTTAACTACCATGCCCTAATCTTTCCTTGATGCCAAAACTGTCCGCTTTCAACATCGTTGTTTAATAAATTTAAAATATCAGCAGCTACATCTTGAGGTAACCTGGGAGCTATTTTTCCTCCCATATCTGTTCGTGTCCATCCTGGATCTAGAGCCGATACTTTGATTTGTTTTTCCTCTAATCGTTTTGCCAGCAACTTGGTGTACATATTCAAGGCCGTTTTTGACATTTTGTAATGTGGCTGAAACGCATCAAAGTTATGTTCGCTAAAAGAGCCCCAGTCAGACGTAATATTTATAATATGTGCATTGGGAGTAAATAGTGGCAATAGTTTTTCGGTGAGTTCAATAGTCCCAAAGACATTGACATCGAATGTCTTTTTAAGCCGATTAAGATCAATTGCACAATCAGTCCAATTATCAATCAATATGCCTGCATTATTGATTAAAAAGTCTATTTTGATATTTCCAATTTTTTCCACAAATTCAGCAATTGAATGACTATCTGACAAATCAAGTTTCAAACATTTAAAGTTTGTAAGGTTTAATACATGGTTTCCAGCTGTGGAGCTCCCAATAATTTGACAATTTTCATCTTCTAACAGAAGTTTTACTGTCGCCAAACCAATGCCTCTACTGCTTCCTGTAACTATTCCGTATTTCATAATATCTTCTTTGACTCTGTAATATACATTTCTAGTTCAGGTTCATTATTCTTTCTTGCAATTTGAATGGCCTTTTTATAACATTTCTTAGCATCCTCAACTTTACCCATTACCTTATAATAGTTTCCTTTTTCAAAATGTAAAATTGAAGCATCAGGGAATTTATCAAGCCCTAATTCTAAAATCTCTATAGCATCTTTAAATTGGTTGTTTTCAAAATAGAAACTGGAAAATCTGTTGAACCACCTGGCTTGTCGATAGTAATTTTTGATAAAGTCTTTACCATCAAATTCGAGTACTAGCTTCTCGAAGATTTTAAAATTATTTTCTTTATAGGCTTGTAACAATATATAATGTTTTGTGTCAGAGTGAATCTCTTCTGAAATTTGATATTTTTCTCCTCTATCTTGATAATGTTTTTTAAGCTTTTCAATACCACCAAAATCTAAAAACTCATTAATTGAATAAAACCTGATTGGACCAAAGTCACTAAAAAATAGTTTTAATCCTTCGTTTAGGGTAGTTAATGGGGTTGTGTAATGATTCTCTTTATCTGAGAGATTGTATTTCCATTGAATGTTATTTGAAGAATTTGTTCGAAAAATAGAATCTAAGGAAGACATGGATTCTGTTGCCCAATTTTCAACAGTTCCTAGTACTGCGTATAGTTTTAAATCATGTTTTGTGTTGTTTTTTAACGTTCTAATTACCATTTCCAAACGGTCTCTTGAAATATGAGTAGGGCTTGCTAAAAGAAACCCATTAAAAAGAGAAGGTTTGGTCGCACATATTTCAACACCAAGTCCAGCTGCCATTTCCCAACCAAAATAAAATTGTTCATTAAGTGTTTTATATTTTGAGTTTATCTCAGGAATCAATTCTTTTTCCAAGAATTGAATAAATTTTGAAGACTCATTATAAAATAGATGACGTCTTTTTACAACATCTGTGTCAATTCCGACAACAATGAAATCTGGCACAATTTCTTGCCAAGTAAGATTTTGCTGAAATACGATGCCATTTAAGAAATAGCGTTGTGCATCTATTACATAAAGAACTGGATATTTTTTTAAATTTTCTTCATAATTAGTTGGTAAGAAAATTTGGATGTCTCGTTCCTCTTGTAAAATATCAGAATTTAAAATTATTGAATTACCAAATACTTTTCCTTCATTTAAATTTTGAGACACGACTTTGTTTATTGTAAAAAGTAGGATTATTAGGTAAAGATTTTTAGTCATAATATTTTTGCAATTAGTATTTTACCAATACTCTTTAATCATAAAAATTTTCCCATTCTTAAACTCAAAAAGAGCCATTTGCGGATCACCTTCAAACGTTTTGCCATCCTCCTTTGTAATAAAACGTTTACTTACTGTAAGTGCATTTAAACCATAAATAACATTCTCAATTTTTATATCAATCACACTTCCGTCATAGCCACCATTCTCTTGATTGCGTTTGTAACCATTGTAAAGGTCATCTCGTGTATAAACCCCACCATATTTTGGATGTACATAGGTGAAATCGTCTGTAAACAGATTAAAGATATTATCAATATCTTTCAGGGTTGAGTTTTGTTGAAATACCTTTAGGTTTAACTTGTAGTATTGATTTAGCACATAGTTTAGTGAATCTTTATGGGTAATGTTATTTTCCTGTGCTTGAACCAAATGAAGACCTTGAAATAATGATGCTATTAGAATGATAGATTTTAGTTTCATTTTTTTATTTAATTAATTTCATATGTAAAATTGGATAGGGTTTTCCGGAAGCATTCAATTCAGATCTTCCTATGGTTTCAAAGCGACAATGTTTGTAGAACCCTTCTGCTTGTCTCTTCTGTTCATTTATATCAACTTTTGAAACTTCTAAATGGTTGATGGCATATTCTAATAAAGTGGTACCTACTCTTTTGCCTCTATACTCCGGATGAATAAACAGCATTTCTAAATTTTGAACGGCCACATCAAACAATTCGATTATTTTATAATCAGCATCTATTGTTGACCTTTATGTTTAACATGTTCTTTTATTAAACAGAATAACGCTTTCGCATCTTTTGAGACTGCTTTTCTTATGCTTATCATTTTATTGGAATGTCTTCTGTTAATACTCTTTAATCATAAAAAGCTTCTTATTACTATAGGTTATTTTAGATGCTTTATAAAAAAATTAAAATAGCTCTAATTACTCATTTTGAATTAGTGCACTATCTATTCATTCTTTTTTTTATAGATCAATGATCCAGTAAATAAAGTGTCATTTTTGATTTCGAAATCTCTGGATAGCACTCCTAAATGACTTGTAAGGACTGCTTCATTTTCATAAATTTTACCAGATAATATCCCCCATTTAAATAGATAGTAATTTTCCATTTTAACTATGGATATTGATGGCCAACTGTCATTATTATGATAATCTCCAATAATAGCATCATTTACCTTATTACTAATCAAAAGAGTTGAATCCGTAGGATATTCAATTTCATTCTCCCTTTTAAAACTTTTATCAAAGGCAACCCTTTCTTTTTCAAAAATACTATCAGCTTGTTGGGAATTTATTATATTATATCCATAATTAGCAATTAGGTGTGGTAACAAGTAAGCCCTATTATCATTTGTAAAGGCAATAACCCCTATATTTTTCTCTGGCATAAAGGATATGTGAAAACTTATTCCAGCCAATCCTCCAAAACGAGTTAAAATCTTCTCATTCTGATATTCAGCAATATCCCAGCCTAAGCTGTAACCTGATCTATGATAAGTATAATATGTTTTATCTTGGGCTGTGGTTGAATTCATTAATTCAGACCAAGAATCACCCTTTATTAAGTTATTGTCTTTTCTAATATTTGCACTTAACCATTTAGATAAATCATTTACTGTTGATATAATTCCTCCTGAAGCATGCATTGTTATATCTTGCTTATAGAAATTTGATTCAATTATACCTTGTTTTTTAGAAACTGTTATAGAAGGCAATATATCATTTGCTTTATAATCACTCACAAAAGCACTTGTATTTGTCATATTTAATGGTTTGAAAATGTGTTCTTTCATTTCTGATTTCCATGAATTGCCAGTTACATTTTCTATGGCTATTGAACTAATAATGGGCCCTACGTTTGAATATCTGAAGTTTCCTGATGGGTCATAAAGGAAATCTGTATTGAGATCATTTATCAACTCATTATTCCCATTATTATAACCTAAAAATGCAGTTTTCCACGTCATTCTTGTGCTAAAAGTACCATGTGTGTGGTTTAATAAACTTTTAATTGATATATTTTTTGTGTCTACACTATCGTTATAATTTAAATCAGGAATATATTCACTTATCGGGTTATCGAGATTAATAAGTCCATCCTTCTCAAGGATTTTAAGTAAAGTACCTGTGAAGGATTTAGTACTTGAAGCAATGTAAAAAGGAGTATCATTATCAAAATTTGAATTTTTACCATCGAAGATTTCCCTATCCATACTATAGGAATAAAGTAATCCATCTTCATCAACTATTGCTATTATAACATTTCCATATAATTCATTTTCAGTGTATATACTTGAAATTTTACTTTCCATTTTCTCTGCAAAATCAGGATAGTTTTCTTCAAATCTATCTATATTATCTGATGTTGTAGTTTCATTTTTATTGCAAGAAAATAGTATTGATGCCATTACTATTACTAATGAAAAAGGTATGATTAGGTTATTAGGTCTCATTATTTTGATATTTAAATTTTATGAAAAATGAATTAATGGATATTATTAAAGTATTTGGTTTAATTTTTAACTTTGACAATTACCACTATTTAATGGTTACATAATTATTAGGAAACTTGATTATCTTTAGTGGATAAAGTTTATGACTACATTAATTTGAATTATGCAATATCCAGGCTGAAATTTGTTCTAAAAAATTGGCTACAAATTTCTTTTCAAGTATTGCATATTCATCCTTACTCCCAGTTGTAGCCTGTTGGAAAAAATGATTCGCATTATCAAATGTTAAAAATTGATATTCTGTTCCCGATTTGAGAAGAGCATTTTCCATTCGATCTTTATTTTGCTCAATAGAAACTTGAAAATCTAAACCTCCAAAAAGGCTCAATACTGGCACTTCCAATTGTTCCAAGTCTTTTGAAGGATCGTAGTAAAGAAAAGATGTAAGAGAAGGTAAAGCATAAACTATTTTGAATTCATCAGCTTTTGCAATAGCTTGTTGCTTAATTTTTTCATCGTCTATCATGTCTCCATTTGACTTCATTTCATATAATATCGATTCGGTTGTTTGTCTGAACAATTGATATGCCTCATCAATATTCTTATCATCTTCAATGGCTCTCATGAGTTTATTGTGTGCAGACACATCAGATTCAATTAAATTTTGAGGTAAATTTGTATGTTCATAATCTTGTCTCACCTGATAAGTAACCACTTCTATTAATGGTACGGATGGCGCACCCATTAAAATCACTTTTTTTACAGATTCATTTTTCACAGCAACTTTTCCAGCAAGTATGCCGCCTTGACTGTGTCCAAATAATATAAAATCATTGAATGAATGCTTTTTGCTTGTTTTAAAATAGTCCATTATGCTTTCCAAGTCCTTTGCATGGTCGTTAATGGTGCTGTTTACAAAATCACCTGTGCTTTCACCTACACCTCTATCGTCATAACGGAAAGATGCTATTCCCTTTGATGCCAGATGGTGGGCAATAACTTTAAAAATTTTGAAGCCTTCCAATGTTTCGTCTCTATCCTGGTCTCCACTTCCTGAACTCATGATGACTAAGGATGATGTATTTAACTTTGTTGGAATCGATAAGGTTCCTCCAATTTTAACGTCATCCGCTTGAATGATTAAGTCAATCTCTCTCGAATTTTGATCATTACTGTCAATTTTCTGGGCAACTATATTCTGATGCCACAGAAAAAAAATAATTGCTATAGTTATTAATTTTTTCATTTTTTAACCGTGTTTGTTTTCATTTATTGAGTTCAATATCTTTTGCATAAGACGCTAATCGTAAAAGGTCATAAGATTTTTTTAAATCTCCTTGTATTACTGATACCGCACAATGATCAATTAGCAATGATCTAGAAACGGATTGCTTATTTTCTTCAATAATTTTTTTTATTAATGCTTTAGCATCTTTTTTGCCTTTTGTCTCAGAGGCGAATAAAACCTTAACAGCGTTTTCTTCCGCAGTTATTACTCTGTGTTTAGGTGTGTATCCTATTTGTTTTACCATTGCTTCTGCCATTGCCCATACTGACCAAGGATTTTGACCAGTGATTAAATTATTATCGTGACTTATTTTTTCTAGATACATGATGCCTTCGTTAAATACCGCTCCTTGAGATATCAGTTTGTCTTGTAATAAAAAAGGAAATACGGATGCTGCATTTGGAATAAGTAATAACTCTTCCTTATTGGTAAAACTACTTACCTGTTTATTTTTTAAAAATGATTGTCCATCATCTAAAGTAATATTTACAAATGCTGCAGGGCCATGACAGACTGCACCTATTACTTTGTTATTCTTATGGAAATCTAGTATTAGAGCTTGTATAAATCTATTATTTGGAAAATCAAACATCGCTCCTTTCCCTCCAACAAAATAAACAGCTTCATATATTTCAGGTTTAACATCTTTTAACATGAGGCTATTATTGGTTTTGGATTGCGCAATTGAATCATTCAAAAATGCATAATCGAATATTCCCATATCATCATCTAAAACCACAGGTGGCTTACCTCCTAAAGGACTTGCTATATCAACATCAAAACCATTGGCTTTAAAAACATAGTAAGCTCTTGCTAATTCTGTTAGTTCATATCCTGTGCTTTTGCCACTTGTACCCATTATATCGGTGCTGGTAACAACAGCCAGTATTTTTCCACGATAAGCAGGTACATTTTTAGTCATATAAGCGAAATCACTTGCTTGACTATGAACTAAGGTGGCATCTTCTTCCGGTAGTAAACTCGCGATATAGATGCCAATAACAATGAGTATGGCTGCAATAAGTGTGAAAGCGGTTAGTATCCACTTAACGATTCGGTATTTTTTAAACATAATTTATTTTTTTAATGATTATTCAGTATTTTATTTCATATCGTTTTAAACAGCTCGTCAATTTTAGATTTAGCGCTTTCATCTGGTGCGACTTTATAAAACTCATTAAGTAAATCTAAAGACGTTGGTTTTTTAGGGTATTTGTTGTTTTCCAAGAAATTTTTAAGAGCTTGGTTCACATTTTCCTCTCCAATTAATTCGCTCAATTTCACCATGGCAATTGCGCCTTTGGAATAAGCAATATGTGTATATCCAGGTTTCACTTTATAAAGCGGTTGGTTGTCATACAATCCTTTCTCATTCTCATAAATTTGCTGATGTATCTCTAATCGTCCCTTCATTTTTTCATGACCATGCATTTTCTTATACAACATCATTTCAGTGTACATAGCCAAAGTCTCCGTAAGCATAGAGGCTCCTTCTCTGTAGTCAGGGTTTATTTGGCTATTGCCCCACCAAAGGTGAGAAAGCTCATGCCCTGCCAATTCATTGATTACATCTTGCTTTTTATCACCTTCAACGTTGGTATGAAATATCATATCTTCCGTCATAAAAACTGTAGATGGATAAGCTGTTGCTGCAAAACCTGAAGTGAAAGCTGATATTTCAACAAAATTGATTGTTTTAAAAGGGTACCCGCCAAAATTATCAATACAATAATCAAGTGTGGTTTTAGCATTTTCTAATAGACGTTCTACATTCTCAAAATGCTTTTTTGAATAGTAGACATTGACAGTAATGTCTTTATATTGAATGGATTTATGCTCATATTCTGCAGAAGCTAAGGCAAACCGGAATGGAATAGTAGCAGCACTGTATACAGCATAATTTCGGTTATTTTCACTCCATTGCTCTATTAAATCTCCAGTACCTAAAGCGGTTTGGGATTTCTCAGTGGAAATGGTCATTTCCAAATTGATGAAATCATTTTTCAATACCTTAGGACTTTCTAATGCTTTCAACTGTGAAGCTTTACCTAAATTAAATTCAGCTCGTTTTTCCTCATCGTCAATTTCTCTATCGTTTTGATACCCAAAAGTTGGATAGTAATTACTGATTCTCATAAAAGAACCATTATTGATAATGGCATTATAAGACTGATGACCGTTAACAGCAAACCATTTGTAGGTTAAACTAAAGGTTAAATTAGCTTCTTCATTAGGCTGTAATGGTTGATCCAAACTAATCTCTGTGACATGCTCTTCAATTTGTAGTTTATCCGAGTTACTTTTAAATAAAGCTGATTCAATATTCAAATCTGGATGAAAATTGATTAAAACCTTATGAATGGGCTCATTGGTGTTATTTCTTAAAACATAACTTCCATTTATTTCATAGGCGTTTTTAGAAGGGTAAAGATGAATATCTGTAGTTAAATCTTTAATTGTTGGCTGCGGGGTATTTGCATATTTTCTATAAGCCTTTTCATATTTCACTGCTTCTAGAATCGATTGTTCCTCATTTTTGGAGGAATATCCATTCATAAAAATTAAACCGTTGGCTACCCCAAAAATTAGTGCGCCTAAAACAAATAAGGATTTCTTTATAGAAATGGTTTTTGACTTTAAAAAATCATTGATCAACCAGAGTAAAGCCAATAGGCCAAAACCAAATATGAGGCGTTGGGTAAAGGCTGACAGATAGATTCCGTAACCATTAAAATCACTATAAATTCCATTAAAACCAGAGAATATGTGCAATAATGGGTAAGAGAATATATATTTTGATAAAGGGCTAGCTAAAGCAAAAACGCTCACAGTAGAAATAGCTAAACTAACATATCTATTATTAATCGTATCGTTTATCAGTAATAAAAAGGCTGAAAAAAGAATTAAAGGAAAAGCATTGAAAATAAAGACCCCTAAATAGGCTTTCCAGTCAATACTGAAATAGCCATAACTCAATTGGAAAATAATTCCTTCAATGATGAGAACTATGGTGAAAAAACAAACCAGTGTGACCGCAGAGATAAAATGGCCAATTAATTTGCTTTTTTTAAAATAGGTACTTTTCTCAATTAAACTAAAATTAGAAGCATAACTTCTCCAATATAAATCATTAACAAAATAGGTTAAAATCAATAGTCCTAATAAATGAAAGTTAGTTGAAATAGAAGTCGCTAAAAGACCAGATGTTGCATATTTTTCTGGTAGTCGTATACCTTTATCAATGTCGGCATACATTTCCATCCCTATAAAAAAAATGAGTAATAAGGTAACAGCAACAATAACAACACTTTTAAAAAGATAAATTAAATCTAATTTGGTAAAGGATAATGCAGATTTAAAATCCATAATACTACTAAAATTCAACTTTGGACTTAATATCGAATTTAAACTTAAATTACTGTTTACTATCCTGATTTTTGTGCTCTTCTTAGCTTTATGACCTTGTTTTCTTGAGAATGAAAAAAAGCTATAAGTGCTCCATAAAAGTAATACAGATATGAAAAGAATAATCCCTCGATTAATTAATAGGATATTGATTAATGGAACAATAGATTCATTTTTTTGAGATACAGAAAATGATCTTGCCTCAAAAAAGTAAGCGGATAGTCCGAATGGATCCAATATTGCAGATATTTGCTGCGTCTCAAGCGATTGAGGCATACTCCCTGACATAAATGGAGAGTTAGAAAACACCAATAATACCATATAAAGAACATAAAGTAATAGCGCCCCAATCACTGCTAATAATTTTCTTTGTGTGGTTAATGCTGTAAAGAATAGAAAACTGCAAACAAATAATGAATTCACTAAACCAAAGATCAGCAATGGATATAGATAATGCCATAGATTTAGGCCTACCTGCATTTCATCACCCGACCGCAAATTTTGGCCTATTACAAAGCCTATAATTAATAATCCAAAACTCAAAAATGTTTTTAGGTAGAAGAACCAAAATTTACCTTTTAAGTAGGTCGTTTTAGAAAAAGGTAGTGAAAAAATCACCAAATCAAACTTAGTATCCCATTCTTTGAATAATAGTTGATTAGCATATAGAATGGCAAAAAATATAATCGACAGGCTAAGCATTCCCATCATAAAACCAATTGTGTAAGGAGAATTTAGATAAATACCTTCGCCTGCAGTCATGTTGAATTTATTCCCGCAGAAAACTCCTAATATCACAATGACTAAAGTCATTGGATATACTGCCCACCGTTTTGCAATCTGATTTAACTCGTATTGAAATATGGTATTCATATTGTAAATGAATTAGGCAAGCGTTTTAAAATAGACATGCTCCAGAAGAGGAGTTACAGGCTCAAAACCTGTAGGTTCCGTTTCCGAAAAGATGGTGATATACAGCTCACGCGCAATCAATTGCTTACTAATGACTTGATATTTTGATTGATACTTCTCCAGATGATCGCTTTTGATGGCCTTTGACCAGATCTTGTTTCTCAGTTCATCAATCAGTTCTTTAGGTTTACCTGTTTTTAATACTTGCCCATTGTTCATAATGGTCATTTCTGAACATAGATTTTTTACATCTTCAACTAAATGCGTAGACAGAATTACGATAATCTCACTACTGATATCGCTTAATAACATATTGAACCGGTTGCGCTCTTCAGGATCCAGACCAGCAGTAGGTTCATCTACAATAACAATTTTTGGCTTTCCAAGTAAGGCTTGAGCCACACCAAAACGCTGTTTCATACCGCCTGAAAATGTATGTACTTCTTTATTCCTAAAATCCCATAGATTTACTTTTTTTAATAGAAATCGAATTTGAGCTTCACGTTCATCCTTGTTCTCGATGCCTTTCAAAATAGCAATATGATGTAACAAATCATATGCGTTTACTTTAGGGTACACTCCAAAATCTTGGGGTAGAAATCCTAATTTTTTTTGGATATAGTCAGGTTTACTTACAATATTAACATCATTAAAATCAATACTGCCAGAGGTTGGCTTTTGGAGTCCAACGATGGTTTTCATCAAAGAAGATTTTCCAGCACCATTTGGACCCAATAAACCAAACATTCCATTCTTAATTTCCAAGGAAATATTCTGAATTGCTTGATGGCCGTTTTTATAAGTGAGTTCTAGGTTATTAATTTTTAACGTATTCATAGTACTATTCATTAATTTGGTTGATTGCAATTGCTTTCTTTTTCAATAATTTTTCTGAATGGGGATACTTTTTCAATAAAAGATCATATAGTTCAATGGCTTCTTTAAAATGATTGTGTTTTTCATAAAAGTTTGCAAAGTTAGAAACGGCATACTCCATATTACCATTCATCAACTCATTTAAGAATTCTGTTTTATGTAAGATATTTATCAGTGTTTCAAAGTGATAGAAATCTTCTGCTCTCATCGCACTTCTAATGATTGTAAATTTAGACCATAAAGAAAGCTCTGGAGAAAAGCCATGTCTTTTGGCTCTTTCCACTACATAATGATTGGCATAATCCATACCACCTGCATTTATAAAATTTTGAAGGTTGTTATTTTCAAATTCTGGGTAGAATTGGAAGTAATTTCGAATTCCATGATAAAGGGTAGGGTAGGCAGTTGATTGATGTAGTTCTATTTCAAGATTTAAGAAAGACCATTGCAATCCTTTAATATGTTTTTGTGACAGTAATGAGTCTAATTTGATGGCACTATGTTTTACATCATATTCATCTGGACTTACAGAAAAATATAATTGTGTGTTTAATTCATTAACACTGTTAAGGCCTTTTATCATATCCATAATTGGATAAGCACTTGCCATAATATGTGCATCAAACAGTTTATAATTAGATAACATAGTGTTAAAAACTAAACTAGCACCATATTCCCAGCCAAAAATTAGGTTTTCATCATTAGTTCTAAAATTTAGATTTACATATGTTTTAAGTTCATTTCCAAGAAACTCAATAAACCTTTCTTTGCCATCACCTAAATCTTGAAACCGTTTTGGATAGTCCGTATTAATTCCAACAACTATTAAGTCTGGAGTTAATTGAAACTGATTGAAAGATTGACTTAAACTCACAGCATACAAAAAAAACCGTTGACCATCTATAACATAAATCACCGGGTATTTTTCTTTTGAATCTTTATAATGAGGTGGAAGATAGATTTGTATTTGTCGTTCCTCGTTTAATACCTTTGATTTAATATATTGATTGGTGCCTACAATATTATTAGCAAAGCTGTTTTGAGCATTTGTGGATAGCGCTAAAAAGCAACTGATTAATACTAAGCAAATTATTTTTTTCATACTATTTTGAGTAGTTATATCATCGATTTATTACAATAAGTCGCTTTCTCAAAATCCCTTATGTTAATAGAAATAATAGGTACTTTAGGAAACATTGCTTTAAGCTCTAAAACCATTTGTTTTGAGAGGTTCGCTTTCTGTTCTATATTTCGGCCTTGCATAATATTGGCAAAGACATGGATAAAGTTATTGCTTGTGTTTCCAGTCGTATAATATTGAAAAGGACTGATTCTTACTTTAATGTCTTCGGGAGTAAATAATCCGGTTGATTTTGCTGTATCATACACTTTTTGAATGATATTTTCTGGTGTCTCTAATTTGATAATCTGCTCAGAGCAGTCTATTACAAAATGTGGCATGATTAATTATTTTAATTGATGACTTAACCTTGATTTTACTGAGGTAAATGTATAATCCCGATTGTAGAAAAAAATTAAGGTATCTTAAGAAAGCATAAATGTCCCAAGTTTTTTCTCTTTCTTTTTACCATAATTTTCCTCATCAGGGTCAATGTTAATGATGACATTTCCTTTTTTTCGTCCGGATACTATATATTGAAAAGCAGATTCTATTTCGGTCATTTCAAAGGATCTATCAATAACCGTAGATAATTTCCGCTCTGCATTTATAGCAATAATTTCTTTTAATCTTTCTTTAGTAAAACTGGCAATTCCTATAACATAGCGATATGATGAAAATATATTTGTGATTTTTCGAAGGACAGAACTTAGATTTAATTGAGTGGTAACAAAGGCTCCTCTTTTTGCAACTAATTTTGAGAACTTGTGATAGTCGAGCTTTCCTACACAATCAAAAATAATATCAAATTTATGGTCTAAGTTTTTAAAGGTATTAGTATTATAATCTAATACAATATCTGCCCCTAGAGTATCAACCATTGTCATATTTTTTTTGCTACAGACTGCGGTAACATGAAGTCCTAATCTCTTAGCAATCTGAACAGCATATGACCCAACACTTCCTGATGCTCCATAGATCAAGATGTTTTGACCTCTTGAGGCCTTTGCAGCCTTTAAAAAATGGAGTGCTGACATGCTTCCATTCGGAATAGCTGCCGCATGCTGAAAACTGACATCCTCAGGAATACTGGCCCATACATCTTTTGGACTAAGCTTTATATATTCTGCATGTGCACCAGAATTTTTATATCCAAATATTCTATCTCCCACTTTGAAGTTTGAAACATTTAGACCAAGTTGCTCTATTACTCCCGCAAATTCAGACCCAGTTATTGGCATTCCTGATGGCAGTAGTCCCATTTTAATGCTTGCGACATCTCCAGTGGTTAGGGTAGAGGCTTTTACTTTAACTAAAATTTCCTTAGTTCTTAGTAAAGGTATTTTGGTTTTTGAGGTCCTCAGGGAGAGGCTACCTCTAGTTTTCTTATATATTATTGCGTTCATTTTCATGATCTTGTTTATTAAGGAATTTGAAGAATCGATTAAATAGCAATTGATATTAGAGCGTAACTCTTTTAATGCCCTTTGTAATGAGGTAGAGACACAAGCCCAACTCAGCAAACACGGCAAAAATCAAGACTAAAAGTTGAGAGTATTCTGAATAGGAGGGAATGGTGAAATTGATAATGCAATTAATAAGATATGCAGAACCGGCAACAACTATCGAATAACCCCAGAATTTTGGAATAATCTGAGATTTAATGATTAGATAGCCCATTCCAAAACAATTTATAGCAAAGAAAACACCACTAATTAGGTATCCGTATTCAAAGGCTAATAAGTCATGTGCTACTGCAGATGCAATTTGTTGCTGCTGATTAAAATTTGCAACTTTAAAACTGTCCAAATACAGTAAAGGAGAAAATAGATTGAGTAGATTGATACCTAATATTGTGGCTTGAACAAGCCTAAATATCGTTGCAGTGATTGCTACTATTTTATTGACTTTGTATAATAAAAAGAAGAATGTTAAAGAGATTAGAACATCACTAATGACCATAATTAAATCAAGTAGGAAACCTACTCTGAATAGCATTTCATTATGAATAATATTCTGAATAGTTTCTAAAGGATTTTGGATATTAATCAGTTCAGCTCTTACTGCCATGCCACTTAATAGTCCGCATAATATGATTACCAAGTATAGCACTCCTGTTATTCTAGCTAATGCTTTTTGCGATAATTTCATTTGATATACACTCATAATTTGATTTTTTGATAATTATTTGTCAAAATTAGAGGAATGCATTCACACAAAAATTGACTTTGGTTAAGAAGAGAAAATGCAAGTAAAAAAATTGTATGGTTTGGTTGGACTAAATCAAATCTACTGAGACCTATGAAACAAAGGAAACAATAGGGATATCATCTATGAAGAATGTATTTTTCCTTCTGTAAAATCTCTTTGAATTTGTTTATAAACTTCAATTACTTTACTTTATTTTCCATTTTGCCAACACATATTTATGGAGAGTATGGTGCTAAAATGCTTACAGAGACTTTGGCGATGTACACCGAAATGATGTTGTATAAGAAAATTCATAGTCATGAAAAAATGAGGGAACGACTAGAGTTCATCAGCAAATTTATAATAATGAGAAAGGCGTGTATGACATCTTGTGAATTAATTAGCTGTGCAGTAAATAGTGCTAAAAGCATGAACAAAAACAGCTTTTTTGAATGTTTATATTCTAAATTCATTGATAGAAAATTTATGGAGAATAGGAAAAAAGAACATCCAAAAAAGTGGATGTCCTTCTTGTGTCATTCTTTTGTTTCAACTATTTTACCACAAGAAAGCATGGCAGAACCGTAATAGGGATTTTCTATTTCCTTCTCTTTGCTTAGCCAATACCCTTTTTTCATCGGACAATACTGGTAATATACTGGCTGATTTACATATTCTGCATCCTTAACCAAGTCCCACATACTGGTAGAAACATCATTAAATGCAGCCCTTTCCTTGTCGATATTATCAGCAGCCTTGTGCAATTTTTCAGTTGCTTTCAGTAACTCTGCTTTTCTTGAAAGGTTGTCTTCGCTATTTACTAACTGATAAAATGTACTGATAACTTGCGAAGCTGCCTTACTATCACTTTCCACTAAAGCGTTTTTAATGCTGATGTAATTGTTCAAAAGTTCGTTTGTATTTTGAGCAAATACTGAAGTTCCGATTAGGAAAAATGCCATTAAAAAAATTACTTTTTTCATGATTTCATTGGTTTAAAATTTCAATTTTATACCCTGCTTTTTGTACTGTATCAATTACCTGCTCTCTGGTAATTCCTTCGGAATGCACCGATAAAATTTTATCCTTGCTGGCTGTGTCGACATCCCAATGGCAAACTCCTTCTGCCGTATCTAAGTGTGGTTTTACAGATGCCACGCAACTACCACAATTAATATTTGTCTTGAACTTAAGATTATTATTTTCCATGATTTATACTTTTATTATTTTGTTTTAATTTATTAATTACAGCATCCTGTTGTACATGCAGCCTCATTGCTTGCTTCTGCCTCGGACTCTTCATTTACCACTGTGTAGCCCGCTTTTTTAATCGCTTCTTCCATTTCGTGTTTCGCTTTATCAGAGGCAATAGAAGCCTTTAGTTTTCCTGCTTCTAAATTTTGAATTTGAACACCTTCTATTTCAATTACTGCATTTTTCACTCTTGTCTGACAGTGTGTACTCTGCATGTTCGGAATGTTAATTGTTATCGTTTTCATTGTTTTATATTTTATTGTACAAAATTGCTTACTTCCATAATGGAAATTGTTACGTTTTTTCTTGTTTGAGTTGTGAGATTTATTGTTTACACTTCTGAGGAAGTGTTTATTTTTTCAATTTTAACCGCAGACTATTAGTCACTACACTTACACTGCTCAAAGCCATTGCTGCACCTGCAATCATAGGGTTCAACAAGAAGCCATTGATAGGGTAAAGAAGACCTGCGGCAATTGGAATACCGATTAAGTTGTAAATAAAAGCCCAAAACAGATTTTGCCTGATTGTTGCCACTGTTTGCTTTGACAAACGAATTGCTTCTGCGATTTTGGTAAGGTCTGATGATATAATAGTCATCTTAGCCACATCCATTGCAATATCACTTCCTTTACCCATGGCAATGCTTACATCTGATGCTGCCAAGGCGGTACTATCATTAATTCCATCCCCGACCATTGCTACAACTTTGCCTTGTTGTTGCAAGTCTTTTATAAAGTCCGCCTTATGCTGTGGCAGCACTTCTGCCTTGAAATGCTTGATGCCTGTTTGCTCTGCAATAGCTTTGGCGGTAGCTTCATTGTCTCCTGTGAGCATGTACAATGCAATGCCCATATCTTGCAATTGCTTGATGGCCGCTACTGAGGTTTCTTTGATTTTATCGGAAATGGCGATTACTGAGAGCGCTTGTTTGCTGTCTGCAAACCATATAACGGTTTTGGACTCCTTGCTCCATTCATCGGCTTGGGTTTGCAATTGCTCCGCAATATCGATCTTGCTTTCAATCAACAATTTTTTATTCCCTACAAAATAGGTTTCATTGTTGTGATTGGCTTTTGCGCCTTTACCTGTAATACTTTCAAAACCAGATAATTCTAAAGTTTTTACACCTTCCAAATTTTTAACTACTGCTTCAGCTAATGGATGTTCTGATTGCTTTTCAATGCTTAATAAAATCTCATTGGTTGTATTGTCATTTTTCAGCCATTGAATACCAGTTACCTCTGGTCTTCCTTCGGTAACCGTTCCTGTTTTATCCAGTACGATTGCATTTACTTTTTTCGCTAATTCAAGACTTTCAGCATCTTTTATTAAGATGCCTTTTTCAGCGCCTTTACCTACACCCACCATTATTGCTGTTGGAGTGGCCAAGCCCAAAGCACAGGGACAAGCAATAACCAATACCGTAACAGCAGCTAAAAGCCCCTGTACTACTCCATTTTCACCGCCCAAAAAGAGCCATAGTATGAATGTGAGAATTGCAATGACTATTACTACTGGAACAAAAATACCGGCAATCTTATCCACCAATTTTTGTACAGGTGCTTTGCTACCTTGTGCGTCCTGTACCATTTTGATGATTTGAGCAAGCATTGTTTCCTTGCCTACTTTGATAGCCTCAAATTGAAAGCCGCCTTTCTGGTTAATAGTGCCTGCAAATACTTTTTCTTTTTCGGTTTTCAGTACTGGCACAGGTTCACCACTTAACATGCTTTCATCAACATAAGAACTGCCTGAAGTTACCATACCATCGACTGCAATTTTTTCACCTGGTTTCACCAGAATTATGTCACCAATTTTCACCTCTTCAATTGCAGTTTGTGTCTCAATTCCGTCTGATTTGATTACAATGACAGTTTTAGGCTGTAAGCCCATTAGTTTTTTGATGGCTGAAGATGTATTGCCTTTGGCTTTTTCCTCTAGTAATTTTCCTATTAGAATGAATGCGATAATAACTGCTGCGGCTTCAAAATATACGTGCGCATGCAATCCCCTTTGATGCCAAAAGTCAGCAAATACCATATTGAATACACTGAACACATAAGCGATACCTGTACTCAGTGCTACCAAGGTATCCATATTGGCAGAGCGGTGTTTGGTTTGTTTCCAGGCATTCACGAAGAAATCCCTACCCAACCATAATACAACGGGCGTGGAAAACAACCACATGATTAGGTTAGCATAAGGCATTTCCATAAAAAACATACCTATAACAACAACTGGGAGCGATAAAATTACAGCCCATTTGGTTTTAGTCTTTAGTTTTTGGAATTTTTGCGTGTGGATAGCTTCTAAAGTTTCCTGTTGTTTGGTTTCATCCTCTACCAATAAATCATAACCAATGGATTGAACTGCCTTTTGCAGCTTTGAAGCATCCGTCATATTAGGCAAATACTCAACAGATAAATCAGCGGTTGCAAAATTCACCGAGGCATTGACTACTCCAGACTCATGTTTCACAATACTTTCTACACTCCCTGCACAAGAGGCACATGTCATTCCTAACACAGGAAAAGTAGCTTTTACTGTAGAAACTCCATAGCCTAGGTCCTTCACGGCTTTAACTGCTTCTGATATTACTTCTTCATTACCTACAGTAACTGCTGCTCTGCGGTTGTTGAGTTCCACTTTGTGGGTTTCAATACCTTTCACCTGTGCCAGTCCTTTTTCGACTATCAATGCACAGTGTTCACTTTCAACATCTTCCAAAGGAAGATAGATGATTTCTTTATTTTGTGTTGCCATACTTCATTTGTTTAAATTAACAATGTAAAGTTGGCAATAAGATACTATTGGAGTATTGTGGAATTATAGAAGTGATTTGTAAGATTTACATTTTATCTAATGGCTTTCTTTTTTCTTCTTTTATTTGTTTAAAGTGGCTAGGCGTGAGTCCTGTTACTTTTTTGAACTGGTTACTAAGGTAGGCTACACTGGAATACTTTAGTTGAAAAGCAATTTCACTTAGGGACATTTCATCATAAACCAATAACTCTTTTACTTTTTCTATCTTTTGAGCTATTAAAAACTTCTCAATGGTAATTCCTTCTACTTCTGAAAAGAGGTTAGATAAATAATTATAATCGTGATTTAGACTGCTACTTAATAAATCAGAGAGATTAGTTTTGATTTCATTATTCTGATGATGAACCAGATTAATTATAACATTTTTTATCTTCTCGATAATCCTGCTCTTTTTATCATCAATAAGCTCAAATCCAAATGTCAGCAGGTGATTATTTATGGCCAGTTTTTCACTTTTACTAAGTTCACCTTCAAAATTTAATTCCCCTAAAGTTACATTTAAAGGATTAAAGCCAATTTTCTCTAGTTCATTTTTCACCACCATAATGCAGCGGTTACAAACCATGTTTTTTATATACACTTTCATAAAAAATCATTTTTAGGTTGCTTCTTAATAATGCAAATTTAGCTGGAATCACGGTCTCGAGGTATGCCAATCTCAACATTTCCAAAGCTGGTCTTCACCATATTGCTCCAATTTTCACTAAGCCAACTTGGTCTAGAATTTTCTATATGAATATTCATCTCACCTTCCATTGAGTCTTTTAATTGTTTACTTTCATTTTCCATTGGTATCATAATTTAGACAATAATCTTAAATTTTTTATTACACACCTAATTTAACAGACTCTCTATACTCTATCTAAATACAATATTAGACAATATTAAATTTAGATTAGCCACTTAAACTTCCACCATGGCTCCTTAATTTGGGATCGTGAATTTACCGCTTTCGAAACTGATGATTGTTCATAGTAATCCTGTTTTCTACTTTTATTCAAAGCTCTTCCAAGTCTAATCTCTTCATCGCTCATTTGATAAGACCATTTTATTTCATTTTCTTCTATCCAATAATGTGATCTACATGGGAAGTTCCAGTTACCAATAGAGGGGTACATCGAAACATTCTTTCCATTAAAAATTAACTTCCAATCTGTAGGGGATAACGGGGTAACAGTTCTATTGCCACACCCGCATGCACACTTATGAGAGGCTGTCTTGAATTTTACCGATATATAAAGTATAGATTCCTCAAGCTCCTTTGGAATAAATTCAACAAACTTATGTTCTAGTTTAATCATTCTGAATTTTATTTGCATTAATACGGTAGAACATATTGTTCTCTCCAGTTAAGTCATGGTAGAAACCAAGTAATTTTTTCCATTTCAGGACTGCAAATCCAGCGTTTAATAGGTTGAGTTCTGCGATCTGGATATTTTTGTCATACTCATTATCTGGATTTTCAGTATATGATATATATGGGCTATCCCAAAAATGATCTTTTTTAGTTTCTGTACTTGTCGTATTGCGGATAAGCCCAGTTAGAGCTCCTTCTTTAATGTCAACACCAATGCCTGAATCAATGAATGGTATTCCCTGTGACTGTAGATATTCAATAATGTTCTTCTTAATCTCTCCTTTATCTATATTAATAAAAACAAAAGACATTTCTTGAAGTAAAGAAAGTTGCTCCTTCACCAAATACTCTGGATGAACTATAATGTTTTTATGCATCTTAGTATAAATACTATAAAAATATTCCACCTTCTTTTTAGGAATCATTAAATCATCAAGCCTAGCAGCTCCAGGAGATCTAAACGCATTGTTGTTGTAGAACCAATCCCCATCAAATATATGTATCTCTTCCACAGGAGTTTTAGCGATTAGGTCCAAAATGTATGAACCTGTACCTCCAATCCCTATGATTCCAATTCTCTGGCCCTGAAGTTTCTTATTCAATTCTACTAAGTCCGGCTTATTAAAGTTTGTATCAGCATAATTGAAAACAGAATCTTCTTGAGTCAAATCCATCTTTTTGCCTTTTTCTGTGACTTTATCATCAAGTGCTTTGGCGGGGGCAGACAACATATTCACATAAGTCATTATTTTATGGTAGTAATCTGTATAACCGTGAGGTTTTGGTTTACTAGAAAAATACATATCCACCTTAAAATCATCAGCAATCACCTGTTTATTGGTATTGTTAATAATATTAAGTGGTTTACCATCCAGTTTACATGGTATTTCACCTGCAAAAAAAGCAGTATGCTCTGGATTTGGTTTGGTTTTATGACCAGCCAATTGGAGCCTAGAAACCAGGACCCCATATTTAATATCCTTTGAGGACGTTAAATATGGAACCCTATGAATAAAAAGGAAATTATTCCTAATATCCACTACTAGATCATGATCTAGAAGCTTTTTAAGATCTTCACTATGATTTATCAGTTGCTGTGACATCGAATTGAGTTCCTTCTTTAAGTTTAACTTCTTGACCTTCAGCTAATGTTCCTTCTTTGTTACCTTGCGCTTCTGCGTAAACAACCTGATATTCCGTGTTGGAGAAAGGAGGAGAGGTGTATGCGAGTTTAACAACTTCATTAAATGAAATTGATTTTCCTATCCACTTCTCTGGCGTTCCATTTACATAAATCGTAAACTCCTTATTTTGACCTGGAGCATTTTCTGTATTGTAATCTTTTTCTTTCATTTTTTTTTATATTAGTAATTGTATTTTGAAATCGCCACCTTGACGACCTCACAGTATAAAGGAAAAACCGTGACAAATGCGATTTATAATACTTGTCACTATTTTTACTTAGTAAGTTGCAGGATAATTTTTCAAGACAATTGCCTATGAAAATGGAAATAGAAGAGGATCACGATCTTTTAGTGATTACTTCAATGAAAGATGAGCCAGAAATGAGAAATATGGCCTTTACTGCCTTTTGTAATCGCTACCAAGATTTTTTATGGGATGTAGTACTTAAGGTTTGTAGAAAACATTCAAATTGGTATGAACTTTCTAGAGCTGTTTATTCTAATACTATTATAAACGTCTTCGAATACGCAGGTTCTTTTAGTATTGATCCGAAGAGTGATGCTAAATTGATTAGAACTAAAATTGAGAATTGGCTTATTTCAATTGCAAACAGAGAATTTAAAAATCTTGCTTCAGGTTCTAAGGATCCTATAGACCCAAGTGAGCTATATGATACTTTCAAAGATGAAAAAGCCGTAATGAAAATTGAAAATTTCATGGAAGAAGAATTGGATGATATCACATTTAGTGAGGAAATAGTGAGTAAGGCATTGGCTTTATTACCCAAGGAAAGAGATAAACATATTCTGATGGTTTACTTTCAATATTACGAAAAAGGTAAGGGGGATCAGGCAAAAAATTTAGACCCTAAAGTCAGAAAAGAATTAGCTTTAAAATACAATACAACCGAGGTAAATATTAGACAAATTAATTCGCGTTCAAAAAAGATTGTGATTGACTTTTTGAAATCAAACTATAATTCTAAAGCCCAATAATATGAATGAAAAGAACGCAAAAATGGACGAAATTATAGAAAATGCATTTGTAAAGTCTCTAAGACACCATGGATTTCTTTTTCCTGAAACTCAAACGGAATTAGAAATAGTCAAAAGCAAAAAAGAGATTGAAGAAGTACCTCTGCCTTCAGAATTAGAGGATCCAATGCAAATTATTAGAAGAGGCAAAATTGAAAGTATATCGAGCGTTGAATTCCCTGAGAATTCTGATGTCGAAGAAAATCTGGCTAGAGCTGCAAGAGAAGGAAAAGATATTCCAGATGATGTGAAAAACCAAATGAAAAAAGATAAGGATTCATCGAAGAGGAAAGATAATGATGAAAATAGTAAGCAATGAATTCAGAAAAAAGGAAATTGAACTGCTTGCAGAATGGTTAGCAGAAGAATATTTTGGTGAAGACTACATTATTGAACCTGAATTCATCGCTTCTGAGAATTCTATCACCTTTTCATACGGTCATTACAAAGACTGTTTTGATGGCCTTTTAGAACATGAAAAAGGTGAGTTCCATATTTATATCAACCTGGATAGGTTAAAAATAAAAGAATCAGCGAGATCTAGATTTACATTTGCTCATGAGCTTGGTCATTATTTTATTGACGAGCACAGAAATTCGTTATCTCAAGGGAAAGCGCCTAGTCATCCGTCTTTTCACAGTCTACTATCAAAAAATCCCGTGGAGAAAGAAGCTGATTTTTTTGCAGCTTGCCTACTAATGCCTTCGATGAGCTTTAGGGATTTCTGTAAAGGATACAAGCTAAGTTCTACCATTCTTAAGGCACTTTCCGAAAATTTTGACACGAGTCTTAGTGCTACAATATTCAGATACTATGAACTAAAGATCTTCCCTATGATGATTATCTACTGTAAGAATAAAAAGATAGAGTGGACAATGGCTACAAGTGATTTCAGATATCGATGGCCTCCTAAAAAGGGTGAAGACATTCCAAAAAGCACGTTAGCAGGAGAGTATTTTTACAAAGGAAAAAGATCCGATAAGGAAGATATAATATATCCTGACGATTGGTTTAGCGATTTTGAAATGAATCGGTCTGAAGAATTATATGAATATTGTTTGTGCAGAGGAAATACAACTTTGAGTATAATATGGAAAAAGGAATTTTAGCATATTACTGTTCCAATAGTGAAGAATTTGAATAATTGGTTAGAACAAGACAAAAAAATCAACGTGAGTATATTTTTAAATATTTAAAATATAATATTTAATCTGAAATTCACGGGTCAATTCATATTTACTAAAATATCTGCACAAGTCGATACAAAGAGCTCTTTTAAATTCATAATATGCTCAGAATCTAAGGAATTCAATCTCTTTTTTTTACTTTTTGTCGATCACTAAATTGAACAAAAAAAGGATCGTAATACCTTAATCGACCATCTTGCAATTCTATCAAAGCCTTTGTGTCAGTATAATAATCTGACATCTGGAAAACAAATCGGTGAAAAAAACCTTTTTGCTTTTTTCCTTTGTCTGTAACTATAACGGGGCGCAATTCTCTATTTTTCAAAATACAAACTCAGTAAGAAGTTACTTTGACTTAGTGATTTAGGTCGTTTGCAATATCTTTTTGTATATCCTCTTGATATTGATTTTTCCAATTGCTTAAAATATTATGGGTTAGATCTGCTAGTGACATGTTGTAGTGATTAGCTGTTCTTTTTAAAAACAAATGTAAATCTTCATCTAGATTTATCGTACGGTATTTTCTAATTTGGTCTTTGCCTCTGCCTTGTAGAAAGTCTTTTAATTTCATTCCTTTAGTATTTTTGTCTAATAATGGCTGACAATATATAAAAACTAAATTACATCCAAGACTATAGTCTGTGGACTACGGTTGATACTTAGAATAATTTGCATCCTCTAAATGGAGGATCAAAAAATAATTTTAGCATATAGCAGAACTCTTAAAAAGGTTCGTGAAGAAAAATCAATTTCACAGGAGAAACTTGCGTTTTCGGTAAATCTCCATCCAACTTATATTTCACTTTTGGAAAGGGGTAAAAGGCAACCTTCTTTGTCGGTAATATTTAAACTTGCTAAAGCTTTAGGGTACACACCAAATGAATTCTTGAAGATTGTGGAAGAAAACGTTGCAATTAAATAGCTGATTGGTACAAAATGATAGAGTTTGAACATAAATAAATATAACTCTTTCCAAAACTTCTTCCAAAACACTAAAGTTACTTTTATCAAATGCATGAGTCAAAAAAAACACAATGTTTTGTAAATCGCTGCAACTCGAATTAAACTAGTGTGCTTCTATAAATCTATTTAGTGTTTTGGATACATGAGTTGTTTTATAGTCCTCTTTAATTTTGTCTAATCTATGATGAAACTCTTAAGGTATTTCGCCAAAGAAGTATTCAAATTGCTTGGGTGTTGTGCATTTATAGCTCCAAACTACCAATTCACTAAATATTTTCTTAAATGTAATCATTTTCAGCTTTAGCACTATTTGCTCAATGTCCTATAATTAGTGATGGTTACAGTTTTATTAAATGGTATATACAGGACTTCCAGTTGTTATTATGTTTCCCCATTCAGTTCCATCATTATTAGTTATTCTCTCTTTCAAATTAACTAATTCTAAGGGGAATTTTTCCAATTCATCAAGGATAGAAGATTTATTGGTTAATACTTTTAAGAGTGAATATTGAAATGCGTCAAAAAAGTGTTTTTGTAAATGTGTTATTCCTAAAGCAAGGAATACTGCGAAAACATATGCAAAGCGAGGTTCAGCCATCCATAAATGTGAAATTACATCTTGATTATTAGAAGTTAATAAATTTGGAAATCCTAAGTTTTTAAATTCACCTGTTTGAGAATGAACTCCCCCTTCACAAATATTTAGAAATAGCAGACGTCTCTTGTCACTCTTATTGACTAGCAATTCAAAATCTCTAATAGCAATGGATTCGTTTTCAGATAGTTTAATCTCAGAAACATTTGGTTCATAATGATGATATTCTCCGTGGGAGGAAATCCAAACTATTTCTGGATTAAGTTCATCTATTCTGCATTTAAATGTTGCTAAATCACTGTTTTCTTCATTGTGAATTTCAAACATTACATTTTTGGACTCAAAAATCTCTTTGAGTGCTTCCATCTCGATTTCGGAGGTTTGGCTAAAACCAGACCAAAATAATATTTTTTCGACTTTAGAGAATTCTATTTTTTCTGATAAACTTAGGTTAATAGGCAATGTTTCTTCAATTGATTTAAGCATGAGTGCTTGCAGAGGGAATGAATTAAAATCAAATTGAATTAATGAGTTGAGCTTTTGTAATTCACCACTTAGCTTACTGAAATCATAAAGTTCGAAAAGCTTAATTTCATATTCTGTTGCTAATTTAGGAACTGGTAATCCTATAGGTTTATTTGTTGGCATTATTTTTTGTTCAGCACCCCCTTTAAGCAATCTAAATGCATTAAAAGCTTTATTTTCAATATCAACTATTTCAATTACTAATTTCTGGGCTTCTTTATTATCCGAAATTGTTTTCTTTGGCAAACAAAAGTTTACACATCCTTTTGAATTAGGTATAAGGTAAATATTTGTGCCAACTTTTTGAGGATTCTCAATATTGTAATAAGCTATAAGTATTTTGTCAATTATTTCTCCTTGACCCAAATCGGCTGATAACGAGATACAACCATTTAATAAATTTTTAAATATTCGGGCTCTTTGATAAATAGAATCGATTGGATTTGGGAATTCTTTTGAGATATATTCGTTGAACTCTTTAATGGACTCCAGCAAAAGCGAAAAGTTCAAAATCAGATTTTCCTCATCATAACATAAGGATATCACAGCTTGCATTTTAGTAAGTGGATGAAATGAAAATTTCCCCTCAATTTCTTCAAATAATTCTTTGTTTTTGTTATCTCTATAGTTTTTACATAGAATTAACTGAACACCTAGAAAGGCCTTAATCTCATTACTTTCTATATCTTCTGCCCATTCAATTTTATTAAATTCACGCTGTATTATGTTCCTAATAGCATTACTTCCCTTCTCATTAAGATTTACTTCACACCAAGACAGCAAGTTGGATAAGTATTGAGGGTGATAAGCTTCTATAACTAGGTTTTCATTAAGCTCATAATATATATCCAAAAAGAAAAACTCACACCACTCATTTAAACCAGAAAAAGATTTAGAGTAGTAGTATAATTGGCTGAACCACTGATCTATAATTGAGCTAGAATAATTTGAGATATATTGATTCCCTGAATTTAATAGATCGAATATTTTAACTTCGTTTAAGTCGTATTCTTCGCCATTTTGAAACGTCCTACCAAATACTGATTTCATAAATATGTCATAGCTATACACAAATTCGCCATCCCAATTTAGTTGAGTTACTGCGCATAGACCCCATGTTAATTGTAAGTAAGAAAAAATTTCTCTATGGTCTTTAATATTACTATTGTTCTTTCTTGAAATTATTTCATCGAAATGATTGTGAATTATTGGTATTACTTTTTCTGAGGCATTATGATGCTTGAACAGTAACATTAGTTCATCTTGAAAAAGTGTTTCTATTTGTAGCAACATACTTTGATTCTCGTAGTTACATTGCATTTCCCAAATAGGATTGTCTTGGGAAAGAGAACTATTAAATAATTGACTAAAAATTTCTCTAACAAGCATATAAAGAGGGATCAGGATACACGGAATTACGTAGTCTTTAACCTTTAGATTGTAACCATATCATTATTCCAAGATTTCCATTTATTATAAAATCCTTAAATTAATAAAGAAAAAGAAGCAGTTTGAGTACCATGCGCTAACCAGGTATTAAGACCTATCGGGCGATTCGGCAAACTGCTTCTCATTTACAGATTCAAATGGATATCAGGGAACGTTGACCACGTGGACCCAATACCAAGGTTTAGAATTTAATTAAATGAAATTATGAAGAAACTGTCACTTAATCAAACAATGTACGCTTACATCATAGGAATTGATGTAAGTAAGGAGAGTTTAGACGTATGCATGATTGATACCACGACTGGTGAGTATGAAACAAAAGTGTTGACTAACACTAAGGAGGGTTATTTGAATATGAAACGGTGGATGAAAAGCTTGGGTAATGAAGTGGAAAGTCAAAGCTTGTTCTGCATGGAACATACCGGAATCTATACCAGAAATCTAGTAAAATACCTATTGAGTAGAGGCTGTAAAGTTTGGATGGAATCTTCTTTACACATTAAAAGAAGTATGGGCTTAGTAAGAGGCAAGTCGGACAAAATCGATGCCGAGCGGATAGCCATCTTTGCTTACACTCATCAAAAGGAGGCTAAATTAGTACAACTGACGTCTACCACCCTAGATAGGCTTCAGTACTTAATGCGAACTAGGGTTCGTTTAATGAAAAGCAAAGAGAGTCAGGAGAAAGCCATCAAGGAAATGGAGACTTTTGATAAGAAAGCAGGAAGAGAAATGCGCTCCATGTGTAGACAAGCACTGACGGGTTTAAAGAATTCCATAGAAAAGGTCGAGGCCAAGATGTTAGAGCTGGTAAGTATTGATAAAGAAGTACGAGCATTATATGAGTTGATCACTTCAGTAAAGAGTGTGGGTAAAGTACTAGCAATAGATCTGATTGTGTACACCCATGGCTTTAGTAGAATGCTAGATGGAAGAAAATTAGCTTGCTATTGCGGTGTAGCTCCTTTTGAGTATCAGAGTGGGACAAGTGTTTATGCACCAGCTGGCACCTCTAAATTTGCCAATAAAGTGTTGAAAAGCCACCTACATATGGCTTCGATGAATGCCATTAGGTGTCATGAGGAATTACGGAATTATTACTTGAGAAAAGTAGAAGAAGGTAAAGGGAAAATGAGTGCCATCAATGCAGTTCGGAATAAATTATTACATAGAGTAGTAGCGGTTGTTAAACGAGGAACACCATATGTAGAGAAATTGGATAAAAAATAGATGAAAAGCTTGAAATTATCATGGATATCGCCCGCATAAAACCTGTCTGCCAGAGCGAGCAATGAAAAGCTAAACTAAGCAATTTCTGCGGCTTCCACCAAAGCACACTGTCTGATTATATTGAAGTCCTGCGAATTAAAGTTACCACAAAGAATCAGCAAAAATTGCGGGACACTTGCAGAAAACCCACTAATAAAATGAGTAAGCAAATGAGTTTTATGGCATGTAATAGGTTTTCATATTTTCTTATAATTTTTTTCCCACCAAGAATAATCGGCAACTTTCCTTATTAAAGGTTCTAATGATTCATCCACGTCAGTTTGGGCATCAAAAGTACAACTTGATGCATACATTTCAGTAACTGCTCTCATTTCTGCAACTGATTTTAAGTAGCCAGACTGAATGTCTTTTAATTCCTCTTTCTTCCAAGTTTTTTTTATTTGTTCATCCGTAAGGTCTTCTAACGAGTTGTAATGATTTTCAAATTCTTTAAATTCTTCGGTTTCTTTAGCGTGACTCTTGAAAGTATTTAGGTCTTCTTCTGATATTGAATTTACAATTGAATAATATTGGAAATCTGAAATAAATACTCCCATCGGATAATTAAACCCAAACTTTCTAGTCACATCCTTCGGGTTAAATAAATTAGGTTTGGTTAAAAAATAGGACCAGAGAACAGTAGTGATTGCATGGTTTAGATTCATCCAAAAGAGTAATGAATCAATAGAATACTCGTGTCTTAACTTTCCATTTCCCCTAATAGAATCGATCGGTTTATATGCATGAGAAGACTTTTCTGATAGGGTTTGCAATAAATGTTGAATTCTTTTCTTAATTGGTTTAGCAATGCTGTTCTTTGGAAGATATGCATTACACATATTTAATACAGATGGACTTATTCCGTCATTAAAATACTTTGATAAGGGCTTAAAGGAGTTTTGTTTTTTACAGATAAAGTCATAGTAACATTGCTTGATATTGAATTCAACAAAAGTTCTAAGGAGATGGTCAGCAGCTGAAAGATAATTGTTTAGGCCACAGTAAAAATACTCTCTTAACAAATGAAGAGACTCATAATAAAAATAATGCCTTGACCCTAATATTTTAGGATCACCATGATTGTGTATTATACCACTAAGAAAATCTTGAATATTGAGGAGACATAAAATTTTCCATTTCATGTTGCTGAACATGTCACTATATGGAAAGTCTTTATCTTCTTCAAATGTTTCTAATATAGCTTTTCCTTCCTTATTTAATTTATCAGTTTTTATATTCAGTAGATTGGAAAGCTTTACTAATTCAATTCCGTTCTTTTCTTTAATGGTAGATACAAAAGAAACTAGTGAGGTTTCATTTCTGTTTTCAAGAATTTCTTTAATTATTTTCTCTCTTTCCGTCATTCAAACTGCCTATAATGCCTGTATAAAACCCGTTTTCCATACTAGGCTATAAAATACTGAAAGTAGTAATTTATGCTTTCTCTGCAAAATGATATACTTCATTAATTGCCAAAGCTCAGAATAATTAGGTGCCTTACTTGCTCAATGCAAAATCTATGGTTGCCAGCTATGAAAAGCAAGCATAAATTAAGGGCTATTTAACAATCTATTTGCTACAGGGTGCGAAGCAAATTGGTTTTATGCAATGATAGGTACATTATATTGTATTAGTATACATTTCTAAAACATGCCATATAATAAAAAGAATCATTCCAGATATGAAAAGGCGTTGTTGCCATTTAAAGAATCTATTTGCACTTTCTCCATTCTTATTCATTATATCTTCTAATGTCTTTTCGGCAAACAATTGCATGTTTTGATTACTACCTACTTCTGGGGCCTCGCCTTTTTTGATTTCAATATATTTATCGTTAGCAAAAAGATTACTAATTGTAAATCTTAAAAATTTCAGTCCTAAAAACACGCTTACGGTCCAACAAATAATAGCTATACCTGCTGGGATCTTAAAATATGATAACGCTTGTCCAGTGGTCTGGTTTAAAGTAAAAGCAATGGAAGCAACAGATAATGCAAGTACATAATAAACATATTTTTCTTGCTGCTGCCTAAATTGGTTTTGATTTTCTAATCTTATATCCATGGAACTGTATTTTACCTAATATTTCGATAGGCGAACAATTCCGCCTACCTTGTATATAGCTTTAGCAAGCTAATGGATTTTTTATTCTATTTATTTATGAACACAGAATTATTAAAGAAACTACGGGTTATATTCCTATTTTCACATTTCTAAACCTCAAGTATTTATAAAAAGTTGGTTTAGATATGCTCAGCTTATTACAAATTTGATCTATGGAGAGCGTTTTCTCTTTGTACAAGACCTCCGCTGCAATAGCAGTTCTTTCCGCATTATCGGAAAGTCCTGGTTTTCTTCCGCCTTTTCTTCCTCTTGCCCTTGCAGCTTTTAATCCAGCCATTGTACGTTCTCTTATAATATCACGCTCAAATTCAGCCAGAGAAGCAAATAAATTAAAAACAAATCTGCCATGTGAAGAAGTCGTATCTATTGGATCATTTAAACTCTTTAAGCCAATATCCCTGTCCATAAGTTCTCTCACAATGCTCACCAAATGAGGTAAAGACCTTCCAAGTCTATCAAGTTTCCATATGATAAGTTCATCACCTGACCTTAATTGCTCCATAAGTCTAGCTAATTCGACTCTGGTTGTTTTGCTACCACTAACTTTTTCCTTAAATATTTTCTCGCAGCCGGCTTCTTTTAAAGCATCCAACTGAAGATTAAATTTCTGGTCTGGTGTACTTACTCTAGCATATCCAATTTTCATTTTATAAAGTTAATGAAATCAATAGTTTATACGAAAAAATTAACTTTGATTAAGTTAATGGATTTTCTTAACTTAAACGATGAAAATAAAGTGGTTTTATAATATGAGATGCCTCGTAAATTAAAACCTAGGTTTAATTTAACAGCCAGTAATGAGAAAATTTGGGTATTTCCTGTATTCTGAACATGAAAATAATTTTGTGCTTGAATCAGAATATTTAAAAAAATTAGATTGCTCTCCCATTCTTTATGATAAATTTTCGACCGCGGATGATTCATATGAATCCTTTGATTTGCTTATACAAAATGCTAGGCCTGGAGATTTAGTATTACTAAGGTCTATTGACAATCTGGCTACAACTGAAAAACAGTTACAAAGAAACATATGTGTACTCCATCAAAAAAGAATTCACCTTTTAGTCATGGAACAAGTTTCGTTTGATACACAAAAGTTTGGACTGAATTTCGTTTATGATACTATAAATGAATTTTGTCTTGTGAATTTTGAATTTCTATCTGATAGGGCATTGAAAACTAAAAAGGTATGGAAAAGCCGGTATAAGGGATGGACATGGGAAAAAGTGTCCTTAGCTGAGAAATGCTTCGCTTTGGAACAAACTGGATTAAAAACCAAAGAAATTCAAAAAGCATTAAATATCACATATAATTTGGTAAGGAAATACCTTTCTTTATGTGAAGCTGGCGAAATCGAGGAAATCAAAAAGGATATTAAAGCTAAAGAGAAGATAGTAAAACAACCAAGCGGCAGACGCCCAGGCTTATCTAAAGTAGGGAAAATTAAAGTTAGAGAATTGCAAAGGTTAGTATCATTAAATTGGAAACCGACCGCGATTCAGGATAGATTAGAAATATCAAAGGGTACTTATTACAGATATAGAAAAATGAAATCCATTTAAGTGTTTTTCTTTTTTCTTTTTGAAAGTCCGTAAAGAGTTCTTCTAGATTTTGACTTTTCTCTAAATTTGAGCAAGTCATTCCATATAAGCTTTAATTGATTTAGATTTTCCCAACTGTAATTCTTCTCGGAAGAGGTAATTAGTAAACTGCACTTCTTGTCGATTAGAACATCAAGAAAACCAAGAGGGGCCTCCATTGTAGCAGAAATTGTACTTAATCTCTCAATTACCACAGTTGAATTCTCGGTTAAACCTTCTAAGAGATCTCTTAAAGCGATTCTACCACTTCCTTTGTCATAAATCAATTCTTTATAGATCATCTCGCAACCATACTCTTTTAAGCTACTGATCTGATCCTCAAGAGGATCAGTTGGGTTTCTGATCATAGCATATCCAACTTTCATCTTTGAAAAATAAAATAGTTTTATTAAATTATTTCATGAAATCGAAAGACCTCCAAACAGTTGAATCTTTTACCAGCCGAATCTGTGATTATTCCATCAGATATAATAAAAAATTTTATAAATATTATAAAGATAATTACACAGGTGATCAACTGGATAGTAAGCTTCGATTACATGCAATATACCATTATATAATTTCGATAAAAAACCATTTAAAAACAAGCAAAATAAGTTTAAAGTCACTGCATCATGAATTAGCTTGGAGTGAACCTCTTATACCTAGAAGCTATGAGCATTTCAGCCGAATTTTGAAGAAAATGCAGCAACCTGGTGATAGCATTGAACTAAATTTAAATCATCTGTCTAAAGGTTCTGAGAGAGGCAGTCTTTTTTGTCCTGAACTGAAAGAATATGCAGAAGTGCTATATGTTGAAAATCCACTTTGGAAATATCCAAAATTAACAGAAGAGGTAAATAAACACGCACAAGAAACTGATTTAGACACTATCAACATAGATCATATAAAAAAGTATTTCGGAGATTCAAAAATTCAAAAGAGATTGCGATGTGCGAGAGATGAAGATTATTATAATGATAACATGAGACATCAAATCCATCTAAAAACTCCGTTAAACGCAGGGATACAACTAGAGATTGATGGTACTAGATTACAATTGCCTTTCCTCGATTCAGTTTCAAACCAAATATCTTTCTTAGTCTTATTTTGCATTTTAGATATAACATCATCTAAAGTGTTAGGATATTCACTTGGTAAAAGTGAAAGTTCAAATACTGTAGTCAACGCCTTTTTAAGATTTTTTAGATATTACAACTTTTTGCCCTGTCAGATTACTCGTGATAATAGCTCTGCTTATAAAAAGAATTTTAAATTTATCGAATCATATACTGCACAAAAAGGAGTGGAGTGGGTAAGCACCTCAGATCCCAGAGGTTGTTGTCATATTGGAAATTTTCAAAAGACATTTGCTCAATCGATTTGTAGTTCAATAAAATCATATATAGGCCTTGGTATCAGAACAAAGGATATAGATTCAAGATTGAAACCTAAAGAAATAAAAAAGCGAATTAGTGATCATAAAGAAATACTGCCTAATGAAGAGGAATTAATGCTTCAGGTAGACAAATTAATTATAGAGCATAATTCCAACAATTACCAGCAAAAATTAAGTGCTAATGACGTTTTTGATGCGAAATTCGACATTAATAAAGTCATTAGATTAACAGATTCAGACCAGGCACTTTTAACTAAAAAACGGAAAATTAAAAAAGTTGTAAAATCAGAAATAGAAATTGAGTATAAGGGAGAGTCTTACTTTTATAAATTAAGCTATGATTTATCCGAAAAGCATGATAGTGTGATCGTGGCTTATGATACAGCAGACATGTCTAACGTCATGATATATGATTTGAAATACCAATTTTTAGATCAGCTTTCTTTGTATGAAACCGTACCATCATTTAAAGGTGAAAGGACAGATGATCAACAGAAAAATATGATTAAAACTATCAAAGCACGTAGGCAAAGATTCGAGTTATATAAAAAAGACATCGCTGATAAAAAGAAAAGGTCCTTTGAACGGCTTGATAAAATCATACCACTTTATGATTACAATGCAGATAAATCAAAAGAAGAACAAATCACAAGACAAAATCAGTATACTCGCAAATTAATTAAAGATACAAAAGAAAGTAAATCAGTAGAGCATGATCTATCCAATAGTAATGACCCTTTCTTTGAAGTTGATTTTAAACCCATTAAAAAATCTAATTAACATGAATACGGAATATCAAACAATAGAAACGCGTAATTATCAAATTATAGAAAAAGCATGTCAGGAAGCTTACGAAAACAATCTTTTCTTTATGCTAATAGGAAATCCAGGTTACGGTAAAACAGACTCATTTGAAAAATTTGCTTCTGTTAATCCAAATGTATTTATAAAAGAAATCGACAAAAGTATGAGTCCGATTGACTTCTACAACGAGATTATCAGAACCTTTGGTCGTCAACAAGATGAGTCGAATAATATAAGAAAATCTATTACGAAAGCGACCAATTTAATTAGTAGGATCACAACAAAGTCGCTGTTTATAATAGATGAGGCAGGGAAATTTCGACCCTCTATGCAAGAATCAATAAGAGAGTTTAGAGATAAGATACAAGGAAATGCTGGTTTAATAGTGGCGGGGCCAAAAAGTTTTCACGACAATATCCTATCTTGGCAAACAGATAATAAACACGGTATGCTAGAAATGACTTCTAGGTTAGATGATACAATATTTCTAAAAAAACCAGATGATACGGAAATGATTTCGATTTGTATTGCTAACGGCATTGAGGATGAAACTTTAATTGAAAAATTTGTATCAAATTCAAATGAATTCAGGCAATTGAATAAACAGATAATGAATCATTGGAGAAGACATGGAAATTCTAGAAGCAAAGCAGCCTAGATCACTTAACCTTGACTATCAATGTGAACTACTGAATGAAGTTCAATCTGGAAGCACTTCGATATCTTTTAGAGAATCAAAATGTATTCCTTCAAATGATGTTGTCCAAGATCTAATAAGTTACTTAGACCAAATAATATCTAAAAATAAATTATCAAAAAGAGACCTAGGTATATTACTGGAAATTCAGTTCATCTTAGTGTCATCTATGATTGTTGGCATCTTGCCGTATCAGCTATTTCAACTCAAGCAAAAGGATTTTTTAAACTTGGAAAGGTTGTATTATCAAGATACAGAAATTAAAATAATAGGTAATTGCACTTATTTGATAGAGTTAGTAAATAAGATGCCAGACAAAAACCAGAATGAAAATTATCCTATCCTTAGTCATATAACCCAATCAAATCTTTATGATAGTGTAAATCTTTTCCTAGTTATGAATGGCATAGAATCTAATCTCACTGAAGATAAACTAAAAATTATTTTTGGTCGGTATCATTATTTGAGACAAGGTACAACTGAAAAGGTTAGAAAATTTTTATGTAAATATATTAAGGCAAGCGACCATATTGATTTACTCTATAAGCTAAAGCTCATAGCCAATTATCTTCCAAGGATCTAACGTAGAATTAATTTAATATAATTAGAATCTTTTTTCAATAGCAGCTTCATAGCTTTAATAGCTTTGTTTTCTGATAAAGAATGCAATTGAAATATATAGATCCGGAGCTGGTGCAGGTTAGAGATTGACCATAGAGAAATTAAATTGTTTTATATTGTAACATTAATTTCATAATCCTACTTTTAGACTTTGAAATAGATTTTTTTAGAAGTTATCCTATCACTTTGTACAAACTCAAAGAATTTAGAGGATTTAATAATTTAAACAGAATTATTCCTAAAGTAGGGTTTGAAAATTTTGATTACTAGCAGTAGAAAATGAACGCAGTAGAAATTGAAGAGGCGATATCTTTATTAGCGGAACAAGACTTTGATCCTGCGGAGTTTCCTTATGTCTTTCTTGAGGCTTTTGGAAATAAACCAACAACTATAAAAAGACTCAGAACAGGAAATCATAATAAGAGCGATATTGAAGGAGGGGTTCTACAACATAATAATATCCATATCGCAATAGCAGAGGAAGAAAAGGTAAGCGATAAATTAAGTGAGTTAAAAAAAAGCCCTGCAACTTCTAAAGCCAAGGCCAAATTCATTTTAGCCACTGATGGAAAGGAATTTCAAGCTGAAGACCTTAGTAGTGGTGAAACAGTAGTTTGTGCCTACAAGGACTTTCACAATCATTTTGGCTTTTTCCTTCCACTAGCTGGGATCAGCACTGTTAAGCAAATTCGTGAGAATGCCTTTGACATTAAAGCCACAAGCAGACTTAATAAACTCTATATTGAGTTATTAAGAAATAACCCTAATTGGTCAACGGCTGAAAGAAGGCATGACATGAATCATTTCCTTGCAAGATTAATATTCTGCTTTTTTGCCGAAGACACTGATATTTTTGAAGGTGATATGCTTTTCACAGCCACAGTGCAACAGATGAGCGAGAGCGATGCTTCAAATACTCATGAGATTATTCAGGAGGTATTTCGAGCTATGGATATCAGGCAAGAAAATCGTACCACTGAAAATGTGAAGAGCTGGGCGAATCGATTCCCTTATGTAAATGGCGATTTGTTTTCAGGTTCAACCGAGGTTCCTAAATTTACAAAAATTGCAAGATCATATTTAATTCATGTTGGTAATTTGGATTGGAAGAAGATCAATCCAGATATATTTGGATCGATGATCCAAGCTGTTGCTGATGATGATGAAAGGGGAGCATTAGGGATGCATTATACCTCAGTTCCCAACATTTTAAAGGTGCTTAATCCTTTGTTTCTTGATGAATTAAGAGAACAACTAGAAGATGCGGGAGATAATCCACGTAAACTTCTAAACCTTAGGAAACGAATATCCCGTATCCGAGTATTTGACCCAGCCTGTGGATCAGGAAATTTTCTGGTAATAGCTTACAAAGAATTACGCAAAATTGAGCACGAAATTAATAAAAGAAGAGGGGAGAGTGATCGACTAACAGAAATCCCTCTTACAAATTATCGAGGTATTGAACTCAGAGACTTTTCTGCTGAGGTTGCTCGTTTAGCTTTAATTATTGCTGAATATCAATGCAACGTTATCTATAGAGGCCAGAAATTAGCCCTAGCTGAATTTTTACCTTTAAATGCTCAAAACTGGATTACCTGTGGGAATGCATTGAAAATTGATTGGCTTGCTATTTGTCCGCCTACTGGAACAGGTGCAATAATATATGAAAATGATTTATTTAGTACCTTGAAACACCAAGCAGAGATTGATTTTGAGAATTCTGGTGGAGAGACATTTATCTGTGGAAACCCACCTTATCTAGGATCCACATGGCAGTCTAAAGAACAAAAAGCTGATTTAGAATCAATATTTAAGGGTAAAACGAAAACATGGAAAGCCTTAGATTATGTGGCTGGTTGGTTTATGAAAGCTGTTGAATATGGTCGATATACTAATTCGGAAGCTGCTTTTGTTTCCACAAATTCAATTTGTCAAGGTCAACAGGTGCCTTTTCTTTGGCCTTTAATTTTTAAAGCTGGCTATAAGATATCATTTGCTCATTTATCTTTCAAATGGAAGAATTTAGCAAGTCATAATGCTGGTGTAATTGTAGTCATTGTTGGTTTAGCAAAAGGAGATAAATTATTGCCCAGATTATATCAAATTGATGAAAAGGACCAAAGTTATGCACGGACAGTAAAGTCAATAAATCCTTATCTTGTTGCCGGACCAATTGTAATAGTTAATAAAGCAATGAAGCCACTTAATGGTCTTAACAATATGGATTTTGGAAACAAGGCAGATGATGGAGGCCACCTTACTTTAAATTCTAATGAATTATCCGATCTGAAATTGCAAGAATCAGAAAAGTCAAAATTTATTAAAAGATTTTACGGTTCCAAGGAGTTTATTAATGGGGAAACTAGATATTGTATTTGGGTTAAGGATGAGGATCTGACAACTGCTAAAGAAATTCCTTCTATACAAAAACAAATTCAGTTGGTTAAAGAAGCAAGACTTAAAAGTAAAGATGCCTATGCAAGAAGCTTAGCAAAAAGGCCTCACCAATTTAAAACGCCGAGGATTGCTAAAAGAAATGTTATCGTAACTCCAAGAGTAAGTTCAGAAAACCGACCCTACCTACCTGTTGGAATAGTAGATAATAATGCAATAATTGGTGATAGAAACTTTGCTCTCTATGATTCACCACTCTGGTGTGTTTCATTAATTGCTTCAAGATTGCATTGGGTTTGGATAGGGACAGTATGCGTAAGACTAGGAATGAGCTTTTCTTACTCTAACACCCTTGGTTGGAATACATTTCCGCTTCCAAATCTTACTGAAAAAAATAAAGCTGATTTAAGCTACTGTGCTGAAGAAATACTGATAGCCCGTGAACGATATTTTCCTGCTACCATAGCAGACTTATATGATCCTGAAAAAATGCCGGTGGATCTGAGGCAAGCGCATGAACGCAATGACGAGGTTCTGGAGCGTATCTATATAGGAAGAAAATTCAAGAATGATACTGAGCGTCTTGAAAAGCTATTCGAATTATATTCAAAGATGACGTCTAAAAAGAAAACTGCATGAGTGAGAAAAAAGCAATACCATCGGTTACTGTCAATTATAAAAGTAGTGGTAGTTCAACCAAGCCAAATGAATTAGGAATGAGAGCTATGCAGGAGAGGGCGTATGATAAACGTGGAGAACAGTATCTCTTAATAAAATCTCCACCTGCATCCGGAAAGAGTAGAGCACTAATGTTCATTGCTTTAGACAAACTTAATAATCAAGGTATTAAAAAATCTATCGTAGCTGTTCCTGAAAAATCAATTGGCTCTAGTTTTAACAATGAACCTTTGACAAAATTTGGCTTTTACTATGATTGGGAAATGAAGCCAAAATGGAATCTATGCAATTCTCCGGGAATCGATGGTAGCAAAGTGAATTCCGTAGAATCATTTCTTAAAAGTGAGGATCAAATATTGGTTTGTACGCATTCTACATTCAGGTTTGCAGTTGAACGTTTTGGTATAGAAGCATTTGATGATTGTTTAATTGCAATTGACGAGTTTCATCATGTTAGTGCTGATGAAGATAACGTCTTGGGGACAATGCTCAAGCAATTTATCAATAGAGATAAGGTGCATATTGTAGCCATGACAGGATCGTATTTTAGAGGTGATGCTAATCCTGTATTAACGCCTGAAGATGAAGCTAAGTTTGAATCAGTTACTTATACATATTATGAACAGCTCAACGGCTATGAATATTTAAAAGCATTAAATATTGGCTACTACTTCTATAGTGAGGGGTATACTGAAGAAATTTTAAATGTTTTGAATCCGAATGAAAAAACTATAATTCACATCCCAAACGTAAACTCTCGTGAAAGTATGGGAGATAAATTAAAGGAAGTGAATCATATCATGGACGAGTTAGGGGAGTGGCAGGGGATTGATCCAGTCACTGGTTTTCATCTAATAAAGACTAAGAAGGGAAAGCTTATAAAGATTGCGGACTTAGTAGATGATGAAACTGCTAAAAGAAATAAAGTATCTGCTGCATTAAAAATGCCAGAAGCAAAGTCAAACAGAGACCATGTAGATATAATTATTGCCTTAGGTATGGCAAAGGAAGGCTTTGATTGGATTTGGTGTGAACATGCACTTACGGTTGGCTACAGGTCAAGTTTAACTGAAATTGTACAGATAATTGGTCGAGCGACTAGAGATGCTCCTGGAAAAACACATTCACGCTTTACAAATTTGATTGCCGAGCCAGATGCTTCTGAGGAAGCTGTTACTGATGCCATTAATGATACCTTAAAAGCAATTTCTGCTAGCCTGTTGATGGAACAAGTTCTTGCTCCCAAATTTAATTTCGTTCCGAAAAGACCAGAAAATAAACCAGATCCAAATTATAATTATGGTGAAGGAGGCTATGACCCTGACAACTGCAATGTTGGGGTAAATGAAGAAACAGGCCAATATCAAATAGAAATAAAGGGATTATCAGAGCCTAAAAGTGAAGATGCTCAACGTATTTGCAAAGAAGACTTAAATGAAGTAATTGCAGCTTTTGCACAGGATAAAGAAACAATAGAAAGAGGCTTATTTGATGAAGAAACGGTTCCGGAGGAATTGACTCAAATTAGAATGGGGAAAATTATAAAGGATCGATACCCTGAATTAGATGAACAGGATCAGGAAGCTGTACGACAACATGCCGTTGCTGCACTTAACCTAACACAGAAGGCCAAGGAAATACTTAATAACAATTCTGATAATGAGACTAAAGGTAGTACAGCATTAGTAGATGGTGTGAGAAAATTTGCAATGGATGTGAGAGATTTGGATGTAGATTGGATTGATAGTATTAATCCTTTTAGTGAAGCCTATTCAATTCTTTCTAAAGCTATGAATGAACAAAGTCTTAAATCTATGGCTCAGGTTATCGCTGCTCGAAAACCAAACTTGTCTATAGATGAGGCTAGAGAACTGGCAAAGAGAGCTTTGAAGTTTAAAATGGAGAGAGGCAGATTGCCTGATATTAATGCAGCTGATCCTTGGGAACAACGTATGGCTCAGGGAATCGCTTATTTAGCAAGACTAAAAGCAGAATCAAATGGCTAAGAAAGATAAATTTACAGATCAAGATGACGATTTATTAGCTGAGCTTGGTATTGAAGTTGAAGCTAAAAAGGCTGTCAAGTATACCGCTCGTGAAGAACGAATTATTGCTGGATTTGAAGAAATCCAACGATTTGTTGAAGAAAATAAAAGACTACCTCAGCATGGTGAAGATAAGGAGATCTTTGAGCGACTATATGCCGTAAGATTGGACCAAATACGGAAACTTGAAGAAAGCAGAACTCTTTTAAAAGAATTTGATAATCAAGGTCTCCTAGAGCTTGAATCTGAAAATGAAGCTAATGATCTGAATAATCTAGATGATGATGAATTATTGGCTCAACTTGGTGCTGTTGAAAGCAACGAAGACTCCATTACGAATCTAAAGCATGTAAAAACAAGGGCTCAAAAAAGGGCTGTTGAGGAAGTAGCGGATCGCAAGACTTGTGAAGATTTCGAACAATTCAAACCTTTATTTCAATCAGTTAAAAAAGACATTGATAACGGATTTAGAGAAACAGTTCGCTTCAAAAAGGATGCTGGTTTTACTAAGACTACACTAAAAAAGAATCAATTTTTAATAATAGGAGGGCAGATGGCCTACATTGCTGAATTTGGCAAAATATTTAAGGCTCCAAATGGAGAGGACGATGCCAGATTTAGGGTAATATTTGCTAATGGCACGGAGAGTAATCTACTCTGGAGGTCGCTCATAAGAGCAATGTATAAAGATGAAACCAGTAGGTTCATTACTGACTCAAATGCTGGTCCACTTTTTTCTGGTGAAAATAGTGATGATGATCAAGAAAGTGGGACTATATATGTTTTAAGAAGCTTATCAGATAATCCAAATATTAAAGAAAGCAAAGATATCGTACACAAAATAGGTGTAACGGGTGGACAGGTCGAAAAACGGATTACTAATGCTAAGAATGATCCAACATTTCTATTAGCTGGTGTGGAAATAGTTGCCACATACAAACTTGCTAATATCAATAGAGTAAAACTAGAATCATTAATTCATAAATTCTTTAGCTCAGCTAAGCTCGATATTGAAATCAAAGATCGATTTGGTAAACCTGTTAAAGCGCGTGAATGGTTTTTAGTTCCAATATTTGTCATCGATGAAATGGTGGAATTGATTAAGAATAATGAATTAGCTAATTATTATTATGATCCAAAAGAGGCTAAAATCAAGAAGGTTTAATTTTTAATACTCACAAATAATTAAATACAAATTGAAATTCTCAGAAGAAAACGTTGAGTCATTAAGAAATATACTGAATAAATTTATTGATCATTTAGATCATTTTGGTTCAGAAAAAACAAAAGAATCAAAGAGTTTAGATAAAGCAGAAAGTACCGTAAACAAATTATTATATCGGACAAGACTTAATGTAATTGGAATAGAGAAGCTGCTTACTAGTTATAAAAAAGACTGTGCCATGTTTCATCCACTGTCACATTTACTGAGATGCATGCAAACTGATTTCCTAACATTTTTCTATTTAATGACATTTCATATCGAGGAAAAAGATCTAGTATCACTATCAAATGAACTAGATCACTTAGATCGTGATTATATTAAATCTGCAATTGAAATTTTTCAAGTAGAAATAGAATTACCACTTAACAATTCAAATTTCAAGCACCAAAATGAAGATGAAATAAATGAATTTAAAAAATCATTGCTTGATACTAATAAGCACTTATTTAAAAATAATGATATTAATTCTAGGTTAAAACGATCGAAAGAACTTCGAGAGACTTCAAATGATAATTTGTTTAGTTCTAAGGAAAATCGTGGAAGACCCGGTAATGGAATGTTAAGTGAGAAATACAAATACGAGAGAATTTTAAAGACAAACTATAAAAAATATTCAGATGCATATCTTTTGTATAAATACTTTTCTCAACAGTATCATTTTTCAAATATTTCTAACAGGCTATTAGAGAAAGATGGTGCTGATAATAATTTCTTTTATCTAATATGGGCAATAAGCCATATGTTTATTCTAACAGATATGCAGATTCAGTTCTTAGATGGTAAAAACTCTGAATATTTGGACCTAATTAGGAAACAACATAAAGAGCTTGAAAAAGCTTTGAAATGAGAGCATTTACTAAAAATGATTACTTCCTACTAAGGAAATTGTAGGAAGTAAATAATTACTAACCTTATAAATTGTATGACTTTGCATAAATGCGTTGTAAAATGTAACTTGTCTAGTAATGTATTCTGAAAAGAATAATATCAATAGTAGCATAGGATTTGTAGAAGATAATTAAAAATGTCGTGCAACGCTAATTGTACCATTAAAAATGTCTTTAAAATTAATATAGATATTTAGAAATGTCTTCTATTAGAATAGTTTTTGACAAGTTTTAAGTATTATTAAAATTTAACAAGAGACTTATCATAACAGATTATGACAGGATTTTAGAGTCAGTATTGCCTGGTAGTTGTACTTTGCAATACGTTTGATTTAAAGTCATTAATTTCAAATATTCTTCTGAATACCCATATTTCTCAGAAAAATATTTTCTGCTTTTATCTTTATTATCGGATAATTGAATATTGAGCAGGCAAAATATTTGTTCATGGTTTTTATAATTTACTTGACAATCATATCCTAAGAAAGTCATCAATTTATTAAGATTTTGATCAAAGACTTCAGAATTAAAAGGATGCTCCATATTTAAAATCTCTGATAATCTATGATCTGACATATTAAAATTGGAATGGTATTTATCTACATATCGTAAAATGAACTTTTCCAATTCTTTGTAATTACATATACTCGTTATTGAATCTGATTGCTTATTCGAGAAAAGATATTTTAATCTAGATAAACTTAACTGACTGATTTCAATAAGATTGTAACCGTAAAAAAACACTAAAATAAATATAGTAGTGAAATCATCTAAATTTTTGGATGATACTTTCATATTGATTAAATCCTTCAAAAAGTAAATAATTAAATTGATATTGAAGTTCTTAGGAATAGTGTGATTCCCCAACTTATAATCAGAATAGTTATCGTCAATACTAGAATCCTTTTCCAAAACCTTATTTAGTTGATGTTTGTTATATTCAAGCATTGTTTCATATTTTGTCATTCCATTGAATAATTCAAACCCCCATGATTTGAAAGTATTTATGTAATAATCATACCAAAACAGCCTTTCTGTGCTCTTAACTTTATCTATAATGCTAAATTGAGGCTTAATATTTAAATATTCAATTCTAGTTCTCCAAAGTCTAAATGCTCGATTTTGTTTGATTATACTTGGAACGTATTTCGGATCTACTCCGGAGATAATATATTTTGGTGTGTCTTCTAAAGGACAATCTATCAATATTATGTAGGTTTCAGAATCCATCGCTTTCATAATTTAAATCGAGAACCCCAGAATGATAATCCATTACGTGATTTCGGACATGTCTATAATGCTTGCTATTATTTACAATATATTTTATCACTTCTTTATCGGAAATATCATTCTTCGTACAAACCAATTCAATGTCATCTTCATTTGGAGGGTCAATAATAATAACTCTACTAATTCTCGATACAAACTCAGGTATATGAGAAGAATTATCCATATCCCATTTTTTAAGATCGAGTAAATATTTTGTAGGGCCTGAAATAATCATTCCTGTCTTATTTTTAAGTGCCTCCCATAATTGCCGTAGACTTTTCTGAGAGCGCTTATTGAAATTTCCCGCTTCATCAATTATTACTAAAGGAATATTATTTTTTGAAGTCAATTCGTAGGTAGATCGTTCAATTAACCAATCTTCTGATTGAGAATTAAAACTTCCTTTTAGTTCTATGCCGCTTAAATCAAATGACATCCTTCCAAAGAAGCTTTTACTAGATTCAGTTGGTCTAATGCTATAGTATTTATATTTCTGTTCTTGTTCAGAAAAGTTGAATGATACTGTTTTTCCAAATCCAGTTGCAGCAATAATTAATATCAATTCCTTATTTTGATGAGCTAACTTTAATGCTTCTTGAATTACTAAAAATGATGTAACTGGAGCTAATTTATATTTATAAGACATCTTTAATCACTTTATTTGAATAATCACTTGAACTTTTTTTAACGTTTTTATTTAAATATTTCAAAAAGGATGAATTATCCTTCTTGATTTCTTCATAATTCTCCAATTCTTCTTCATGTGAAGAAACTGAATATGTCTTTTTGAAATACTCTTGTTCTTCTGTTGCTAAAAATTCTTTATTTGTTTCTAACCCAGCAGCTTTTGTAAAGGGAACAACCTTTTTCATCTCACTTAATATTTTATTTTGATGTGCTATTTGCTCCTTTGCTTTCTTTTTTAACCTATTCATTAATGAGGTTTGATTAAATAAACTTTCACGTTCTTCAATCGAATAGGTATTTGGATTATCTCTAATCTTGGTTTTTAAAAGTGCTTTTCCCTGATAGTTATCTTTCATGTCAAATACATGGATGTGATCAGGATAATGCTCTAAATAAAATATTTGAAGCTCATTTTCAAAATTTGCGAAAATCGTATTCTCGTCCGTAAAATAATACTCTCGCATTCCATGACTTTTACTATGAATAGAAATAGAATTTCTTTTAAATGATTTCCTGATCTTTCGTTTCCAGGTTAAAAAAGCTATCTGATGTTCTTCAATGAATTTTGCATTCTGAATTTTTAGCTTATTAAATATTGAATTTGGCGTTTTTCCGGTGGAATTTTCTCGATTGTTCCAAGATTTAATCATGTTGCTACAAATAGCTATTGTTTGTTTCCGGTTGGGAAGAATTTTGGAATTTATGGCTTTCTTAACATTTTGATCAGACATTTTAATATTCCTGTCCGTTGCTCTAATTCCTAATCCAGTGTAAAGCCTATGATTCTTGCAAATTTTCTCTGGAAACCATCGAAAGAAATTCTCTACTTGACTTTTTTGTCTAGCAAAATGACACATTTTCGTGGTCATGCCCATATTCTCAGCTTCTTTCATAAACCGCTGAAACCTTTGAGATTTATGAGCAGAACTGTGATCAATACGTAGTAGTTCAGGTAAATAATTTACTTCTTTAAATGACATATAAAAGCTCATGAGAGACATCTCTTTATTTTCGAAATCATCTAAATAAAATCCAATGATCTTCCCTGAACCAACGTCTATAACAACATAAAGAGTTAAAAAGCCTACCTTATACCTTTCATCTGTATCCTTCTTATATGGTATTTGAAATCTTGATCCGTCAGCTTCAATAATCTGTAATTTGAATTCAGTTCGTATTCTTCGGATAAAACCATTTACTTTGTTATTGAAAAAATCGTCTCCATATCTTTCCACTCCAGATGTTGCAATATTAAATGGTTCCGCAATTATCTTCTTGATGGAAGATCTTGATATGTATTTTAGTTTATTATCCTCACATAGTTGGTTAAGTGATTCTAAAATCATTTCAGAATCATTACCTTCTCTCCATTCAGACATAATGTGTGCAATGTGTTTTTCAGTTATTTTTTTAAGGTGTGGTTTAGGCTTACCTCTATTCCTATTTAAAAATATTATGGGATTACAATTATTTTTTTCAAATAATCTCCATTTCCTCATAAAAGAGTCTTTGTGACTAAAGAAGTTAAGTCCGATAAAACACATGTTATCGTATATTTCTTGTTTAGTATATTTATGTATAGATTTTAGAGACATTGAAAATTCAAACATATTTGCTTTCAGTGCGATCTCTTTTTTTTCCTCTTCACTAAGTCCAGAAAAAGACCAGTTTTTTAAATATAGAATGTGGTTTTCAAAATACTTTGAGTAGATCAATAGTCTAAGTTTTAAATATTTATAGTGCCCTACAATACAATCACCTTTCATATTTCTAAATAAATGAGGAGTAGATTTATATAGTTTTCGTTTTTCATTTCTTGAAAGATTTGGCACACTGTCAAGTTTTACATATAGACAGTCATTGATATGAATGTTTGGATCAAGTTGGAATTCATTATTTTTTAAATCAAGGGATTTTCGGATATGATATCTAATGTCATCAATTGTGCTACTCATAGCTTTTGCAAGAAGTTCTTCAGATATAAAAGGAGATGAATTTGGAGTGTTATCCACAGCTATATGGGTTTGATTTCTAGCGTATTATTACAAAATCCGCAAGATTAAAGCAAAATATTGCGGAACTTCGTATCTTTAGTATTAAAACCTATATATTATTTTATGGAATCATACGATAAAAATCACGAAGAATTTAGTTGCAATATTGATGATTTCCCGAAAAGACTACTAATTGCAAGGAGATACAGAGGATATTCTTCAAAAATGTTGGCCTCTCTATGTAATTTTAGACCATCAACTATCTCGGACTATGAAAATGGGAAGAACAGACCTACTTTAGCAAATTTTTTAACTTTATGCGAGGTCTTAGATACTCATCCAAATTATTTATACGGATTAAGCGATCAAATTGAATATAATAATTACGCTGTTTTGTTAGAAAAAATTTTTAAAAAGATAGGACGAGATGATCAAGGATTTCTTTACAAAATTATTAAAGATTTCTATAAGCAATATTACAAGAAAAAGAAGAAGAAAGCTCATCCAGTAGTTTCAAATATTAATGATACTTATATTGACTTTTAGGGAAAGTTTAATAAATACATTAAAACAAATTAAAATTTATTAGAATTTGAATTACCAATTTGATCAAAATGAGAAGTTTGAGGATTTAAAGAATTTTATATCCAACCATACTGTTGATAAAAAAATAAATTACCCAAACAGTAAGGTCAAGGAAGAAAATCTCAAATGGAATGCTTCATTGTTCTTTGCAAAGGCTATTCATCTGGCGAAGCCCAGAGAACGGGAACTTACGCTGAGGGAATTTAACCAATTTAGAAAAGATTATGAAGATCGAAATGGTCAAATAGATACTGACTCCCTTTTTCAAAAATATTGGTTTAGAAATGTCCTGGGAAAAATAAAGATTTCAGGGGCTTTATCTTCAGCATGCTACAGATTTAGCAAAATATCAGATTTTAAAGATGAATTAGAGTTTTTACATCAAGAATTTGAAAAAGGGATAAAGAACTTACCAAGAAATGATTTTGATCAAGTTAGAAAGGAATATGAAATAAGAAACAAATTAACTTTGGATGAAAAGGGATTATTCGAACCTCAATGGCTTTCGTTTTCAGATGATCATATTGATATTTCTAATATTGATATTTACTTTAAGCCTTACCTTGATCACTGGGAGGATTTTCAGTTCCTTTTAAAATATAAAGAATATATATCGAATAATGAAGAAGAGGGTCTAAAGATAGATAAAAGTGATTTGGAGCAATTACATGAAACCTTTAAACAATTCTATACCCAAACACCGTCAATTGGATATCTGACCAAACAACTCGTTCTCCACGAAAGTGAAGAATTTTATTATTTGAATTTCTCGAACTTTGAAGTAAGATACTGGCTAACATTGGGCGATCAAATCTCCGCTTTTTATTGGCAATTACTAATTGAGGATGATCACTTTTCTGATGATAAAGAAAGAGTAAAGTGGTTTCTTCAACAAATACTATATTGGGGTTGGCCCACTAATTTTTTATTCCATTCTCTTGATGATACAAAAAAGAGATTTTTAGATGCAGCTAATAACCTAGTGATTAATGAAACCGATTTGGACGGAATAGAATCGGAATTCAAAAAGGTTCAGATAGATGGAGGTATTGGTTCAAGTGATATTCTATCGCTCTTCCACAGTCGTGAACAGTATGAAGATTTTTCTCTGAACAACTCAGATCATTTTGAATTGCTTGAAAGCTTATTCCTCTGGGAGAAAAAGACAAACACTAACTACTTTTTAGGTCAAAGTTCCAGAGATGAACTTTCTTTTTTGATTAAAGTCATAGTCGCTCATGACTATGAAAATGAAAGGGAGGAAAATGAAGATGAAAACAAGTCCAATATCTCTCATTACAAAAGAATCTTTTCTCTTCTTGAAAAATCATTAGCCAAGCCAACCTTGCTTTGGGGAATAAAACACAATGTTATTATGTGTCGGAGGGAGTTTATTCCTAATTTAATAAAAGACGCTCAGTACACTTCCTTAGCTTTTCAATTCATGGATCGAATTGGAGAATACATACTTCATGATGAAAAAGCGACTGTCTATAAAAAACTCTGGATAAGATCAATGGAGTTGGCTCTTTTCTCCATTCGCTCAATCAGTCTAGATATTGCTTCTAAACTCATTTTTCAGATTTATCGACAACTTAATTCAAATAAGTATGATATCCCCAACAACTGGCAGCACCATGAGGGTAAACTAAGTCGTAAACTAAAAGAGGAAAAAGAAAAGGCAGTACTTTCTTGGATTGAAGATAGTTCGTTATATAATTATAAAGTACATGGAGCAGGTAATCAATTTTTACTACCCCAATTATTCAATGAACTGGTAAAACTCTTTATCAATCTGCCATCTAGGACTTTGTTCAATAATGGATCGGTGAGTTTTCCCATGCTTCAATGGGATGGATTAGCCTGGCTGATGAAATGCTCAACTTTTTGGAAATACAAAAGTCAGTTTGAGATTATACCTCCGGATAATAATACGCTTACTAATTCCTTCTTCAATCTATACATTGATCGTATAGAGGTCATTGAAGTGAAAAAATATAATTCCTCGAGAAAGCAGGGGAAAGGGCTGCCGCTTTGGAGTGAGAAAATCGAAAGGCTGGAATACATAGAATGGATTTATCCAGTTTATTTTCTTAATAAGCAGGGTAATCTAAGCCGTTTTCTGGCTCCCAACTTTACATTTAAATCCCCTACAGAGAGTGGTCACCATGATTGGAATCGCTTTGTAGGAGAGAAGCTGAGAACACATATTGGGGTATTGCTTCAAGTACTTGGACAGTTTGTGTTGCCAATCATTCCATATGGTTTTGAAAAGAATGAAATTCAGGAAATTAAATCAAGGATTGAACAACAGATTGTTGACTTCTTAAAAAGACACATTAAGGATGTACCAGAAGAAGGACGTGTTGATCTATTTGACTACAATAAGGAAAAAGCATTCAAAAACTCAGAAAAGGAAGCATTGCTTCCGCAAGTTGCCAGAGCTCTGAATTGGTTCTCAAAAAAAGAGCAGATTATTGAGGCCATTATTGAGACGCAGGATATTGCCAAAATATTGACTATTTCTGAATGGGTAACTTCAATAGGAGTTAAACAAAAACTCATTGAAAGGATACAGCAATCAGATATTAAAGCTTTTTTAGAGAAGAAAAGATGGACACCTGAAGTTCAACAAATATTACTTGATATCAGACAATATCCAAAATTAGAGAAAGAGATCAATCAGGTGGTTGAGTTTTGGGAAAAGAGGGTGTCAAAAAAGAACAAAGAATATGAAGTTCAGCTCTATCAAACCAAGATGCTCTTGGCTTACTTTCATGGCGATGAAGAGGGGCTGAATAGCATTAGTGAACCGGATTCGCGAATTCATGCAGTAAGAGAACTTTCATACAGTGACCACAAGCAGTTTTATAGGGCCCTCATTAGACTGGAAAAGAATCCAGAATCTTCTCATGCCATATTCAGACAATTGAGTACGCAATATCCTCAATATACTGTTTTTGCTTTAAATCAAATGGCAGCTAAAATTAATATAGCCAAATCAAGCGATGATTTAAAAATCTATAAAGAAGCTCTGGAAGAGTGGAAAGCTTATTCCAACCAGCAAAAAGATTTGGACGAAGAGGCTTTGGGATCAACATTCGTTACGAATAAGTTATATATACTACTTATGCTAGGAGAGTATGATCAATTTGATAAGGTTTTCAATGATCTGGAAAAGCCTTACAAAATGTTGCCAGATGTCCTTGAAGTGAAAATTGAGAGTCTAATAGGAAGAGAAATAAAAAAAGTAGAAGAAGCGTCTCAGATTCTGGACGAGGCTGATAATTATCATAAGTTTTTAGGCTCGGAAAATATAAGCTTTATTCAAGATTTAAAGAATAAAGTAAATGGTGTAGACAATGTAGAAGAACTTCACTATCAGTACAATAGAATATTTACCAGCTCTCCCAAAAAGCTAATTAGAATTTTTCCGCAAGATCTAAATGGTCAAAGACAGTTGAAAAGTTTTCTGGTGACGGAAATTGCCAGTGCAGCAAAAATGATGTTGGACAAGATAGTTACAATTTCTGAAATAGAAGGAGAGGATAAGTACAATGATCTGATTGAAATATTGTTGAATTCCAAAATGAATCCCTGGGGCTGGTTTGTTTCCGATCAATCAAGAGGTGGGTATTCAGATTTGGGAAACAAAATCAAGGACAAGAACAAAACCAAAAAGAAACAACCAGGCGAACGGGATTTTAGATTCTTTAATAAGAAAGACACTTTCGGCATCTGTGAAGCATTTATTTATAGAACTCCAGCACCAGCCAAAAAACACTTGAAAAAGGTTTTTAACTACTATCACCAACGCGAGAACCTAATAATGCTGATTTATGATTTAAATGAACCAATAAAAGCAGAGAAAAATTGGAGTAAGTACTTAAAAACTATTCTACCTAAAACTGATTTTCCACACGGGTATGAGTTTATTAATTGTGAAGATTTGTCACATGAATACGGACAAAGCAATTCTGCCATAAGAATTGCTAGATCCTATCATAAAGGTCAAATTAGTTTGTATCACGTTTTTGTCAATATTAATTATAAGGTTAATTATGAGATTCCTTAGAATCATCGTTTTTGTTAATAAAAATATTTTTCCTATAAAGATAAATTTATGAAAAATGATTTAAAGAAAAATCTTCTTAGATTTTCTTCCACTAGTTCCATTTTGATGAAAACCTTTTTATTCATCATTTTATCATTAGTTTCTATAGAATTAATTAACCAATTTTTTTTGGTTACGGGTTTATTGAATTGGGAATCAATAGTATTAGCATTATTTGTACCAGTAGTAATATTAAGTGAAACAAAGATAATTGACCATTATTCAAAATTTATAATTAAGAAGAAGATCTTAGGTAATAAAAACTCTATGCCCCATTCTTTAAGACATTTGATTATTTTTTTAAATAAATGTGGAATTAAAGTTTTGTTGGTTGCACTGGGATTTTCCTTATTAAAGGGACTTTTATCATTCAATTTTAAAATGCCGCAATATCAAGAACTAAATGTTGAAGTCAATACTTATTGGATTTCCGGGTTGTTTTTTGCGCTATCCTTTATTTTAAAGTTCAATTTTGAGTTGTATTCAAGTGTTACTAAATCTTTTGATCTCAAGTGAAGATTTCGTCTTTTAATTCTAAAATTTTCCTTTCATTTATCTATTAGTTTGCCTCAATTTTTCTACGAGAAATTATTCTTATAATCTAATAGTTAGATCAATATTTATCTAAAAAGTTAAGTTTATGTTTTAATTAACCTTCGAATTCAATAATTTCAGTTTTGTGAGTAATATAAAGCTTAATTTATACCTAGAATATGGCTAAAGGTTTTCCATTCAAGTTATTAACCGAACAAGCATCCATAGTAGATAAGTTTGCAAATAAAGTTCATGATAAATTAGCTGATTCCATTTCAAAGCTAGTTTTAAATAATGATAACGGATTTATTCTTGGATTGGAAGGAAAATATGGAATAGGCAAAAGTACGGTTGTTACATTTTTGAAAGAAATGTTTTCTTCTAAAGGGAAATATAAAAACCACGAAATAATAACTTATTATTTTGATGCTTGGGCTCATGAGGGCGGGCCATTGAAAAGGACCTTTCTTGAAGGGCTGATAAACTCTTTTTTAAGTGATTTTAGAGTAGATAAAAGGTGTATTGAAGAATTAGAACAACTTAAGAATAAAATTTCAGGTAAATATAAAGCAAAAGAAACTAAAAAGACGGCAGGTGTCACTCTTACAGGTTTTTTATCAGCAATAGGGGCATTACTTTTACCATTAGGAATCATGATATTAGGATCATTAGACCCAGCAGAATATCAAGTGTTTGGCGGTGATTCCTTCCATCTAACAGCATTATTAGGTTTTTTGTTAGTTGGGTCATCAATTATATTTTTAGGCATTTACTATTTTATTTTACATTTAAAATGGGGTTATTATGCAATAATAGAATATAAAAAATCGTCAGCTTTTAAGAGTTTTTTAGACAATGTAAAAAATGAATATATTCAAATATATGCTCCTGATAAGTGGAATGTATTCAATAGTAATAGTAATGAAGTAATAACCGAAACCACTAACTCAGAAATTGAAAATACTTCAATAGAGTTTGAAACTTACTTTAAAGACATTCTTGCACAAATATACCAAGAAAGTCCAAAATTTAAGCTTATAATAATTTTAGATAATATTGATCGAATACACTCAAATGATACACATAAATTAATTTCTATTTTACAATCCTTTTTACTTGCTAATGAGAATTTGCGCTCAGGGTATAATGAGCTATTTAAAAGGATATTTGCTGTAATTCCGTATGATATTACTGCCCTAACTTCCAATTTAGGCAGTGATAATAACGATGCAATGAACTCATTTCTAAAAAAGACAGTACAAGTTAGATTGAACGTACCAAGTTCAGCATCAAAAGATTGGTTGAAAACATCTAAAACGTTTATAGAGAATTCTTTCAGCGACTGGAACAGGGAGGATATTGATGATGTCATTGAAATATTTCAAGGAATGTATTCAGACCCTAAAATTATTCCTACGCCCAGAGATATAAAATTATTTATCAATCAAGTAGGAGTGTTAAGGAATCATCATAGCGATCAAATTATAAGCACAAGTGTGATTTCATATTATGTAATCAAAAGATTTCTGATGGATGAAAAGACACCATTTGAAGAACAACTAGTTAGTTCAGATTTCCCAACTAATACCGAAAAACTACTCATTAGTAATCCAAATTTTAAAAATGAGCTTGCGGCTATTTTATTTGATGTAAATAATTTGACCGATGCATATACAATACTTTTAGAAGAGCCAATTAGAGTTGCCTTAAGAAATAATGAAAAAGAGAATCTGATAAAACTTGAAAAAGAGCATAACCAGAATTTTTGGAGGGTACTACATTATATTATTATTGGACTCAATCATGATGATTTAATATTGTTTAGTAATACCCTTGGGGAGTCTTTTAACAAATTATTACGAGAAAAGATACCCAAATTTCAATCATCAATTAATACCTTATTACGAGACTTTAATGTAAGCAAAATAAATATAGATCCTTTCAGAATAGATCGATTCACATTAAATATAGCTTCTATTATTAATCAAAGCAGCTGCGAACTAGCATATATTGATAAATTTTGGGCAGCTATTATTTCAAAAGGATTAATTGAAGAACTTATATCACAAGGAGATAAAGTAATATCTGAAAAACGTATTCTAGCCTTCCATAATTCTTATATGATGATAGACAGAGATATAAGGGAGAAATTAAGTAGGGTAGAAGTGGAAGATATTTCATTTCCTTGGCACACTTTGGCTAAGTTGGATTATGAAAAAAAATTATCATTCATAAAAATAATAAGCACTAAGAAAGAACTTGCAATCAATTTCGTTGAGAAACATATTACAAAGGAAAATAATGTAATTGAAATTCCTTATGTCATAATTCTATTCCATAAGTTTTCATTTTTGAATGATCAAGAGGCTCTAAAAATGTTAAGTGAACTTCAAAAGGTCTCAAATGCGCCAGACAACTTTTACAACGATGAGCATGTTATTTTACTTGGTCAAGAATTTTATGATTTAATGTATTATTTAGTTGTAAAAATTAATCCCAAAGAATCTATTAAAAATATATTTAGACAAAAAGAAACGCTTAAAAATACAGTGATTCATGACAACAAAAACCTTGAGTACAAGATTAATTTAATTTTAGGATTTACATATTTAAATAGGATTGATGATTTTTATTTCAATGATATACCTAAGAATTCTGTTAGTTGGAAAAACTACTTTTATGAAATAGATGAAGATTTTGTCTCTCTATTTAAAGAGGAAGTGATTTACCACAACAAGCAAATTGATTTCTGGAAAATGTGTTTAAATACAAAAAATGTAGCTTGTTTTGAGATAATTAAAAGATCTTTCAATGAAAATGATCTGGGTATCTTATATGAAGAACAAGACATGTGGGAATTACTAATTGGTATAAATCTGATTTTGAAAAATGAAAAAAATATTCATGATAAAAAGGATTTAACTCACTGGTTAATCGACAATATTTCTCATCCAGGAAATGATGATCCAAATCTAGCTAATAAATATCATTTGATCATGGAAGATAACGATTTCTTACCAGATGAATTTAAAGAGGCATTTATTGAAGTTTATGGATTTAAAAAATATATAAGTTGAAATTACTTTTCACTAATCAGTCATAATAATGTCCTAGAATAGCAGTAAAAATTTCCAGTTAAAATGATAAGGCCATTTAGAATATACTTTCTTAAAAAGAATAATAAAAAAGACTAATTACCTATTAAGTCACCATGAAAATTCAGTTTGCATCAGATCTTCATTTAGAGTTTATAATGAACAAAGCTTTTATTGAAAAATATCCTTTGCAAGCTGAAGGAGAAATTTTGATTTTAGCTGGAGATATTATTCCTTTCAATTTGCTTCATGTAGCCGATGACTTTTTTGACTATGTTTCTGATAATTTCATCATGACATATTGGATTCCTGGCAATCACGAATATTACGGTTCAGATATTAACGAAAGAAGTGGGACATTTCAAGAGCATATCCGAGATAATGTGATTTTGCTAAATAATAAATCAATTATATACGGCAATTATAAAATTATATTCAGCACTCTTTGGACATCAATTAGTGAAAAAAATGCAAATTTTATTAAACATGGCATGAATGACTTTAGAGTAATTAAGGATGATGGTTTAAGCCTTAGACCAAAGAAGTACCATGAACTTCATCAAGATTGTCTTTCATTCATTCAAAGGGAGTTATTGAATTGCAATGAAGATAAAAAGTCTATAGTAGTCTCACATCATGTTCCTACCAAAATTAATTACCCATCAAAATACTTTGGTAGCATATTGAATGAAGCATTTGCAATTGAACTCAAAGATTTTATTGCCGACTTTAAACCTGATTATTGGATTTACGGTCATCATCATTCTAATAGAAGAGATTTTCAAATAGGAAAGACTCAATTAACGACCAATCAATTAGGATATATAGATTTACAAGAACAAGAGGGATTTGATCGGGCTAGATTGATTAGATGAGAGATTAACTCATCAAAAAATAAATTTCAATGTAAGATACTAATTGTATTTTTTGTGGATTATCGAAGTAAAGACTGACATAACCTGTAAAAAATCATGACATTGAGTTTTATGGCAGAAAATAAAGAAATAAAGCTGACAAGTTGACGCTCAAAGCTAAGTGGCATGGTCTTTAAGAAAAAAAAGCGGATGTAAGAAGTGCTTTAGAAAGGTCGAAGAATCTAAAGCACTCTTGATTGTACTGTGTTCTTGTTTCACGTACACTTGAATATTCATAACTGGCTGCAAAGGTAATTGTTTCAATATCAATTACAAATATTTCCTGCCTGAATATTTCATCTTTATAAACAAGTCGGTAAATCTCATTCCGATTTAAGTGAGATGATAATATTTAATAACAATTATATGGCAACAAACAAACCATATGGGGACAATGCCCGCAAAGGGGCTGTCAAAGAGAGATCTCAAACCTTTAATCCTAAAACTGAGCAATGGATAAAAAGAGATTCAGCAAGTGGGAAATTTATGGACGCTAAACAGGATGGACTACCATTCAAGGGGGTGCGAAAGGAGAAGTTATGAAAAATTACAGAAACTTAATTGAATCTACACGTTCAAGACTAAATCCTGATAGAATTACCTTTAGTAAATCATTTAATGAAGAGCTTTCAAGTATTTCTTTAAGTGATGTTCAAACCTTTACGAGGCTTGCAATGAAGTCGGTGGAACCTCAATACACTATTAAAACTAAGGAAGCTGGTGAGAGGGTGAAAGCACATTTAAATGTGAAATTAAATGATCATACTTTTAAGTATCAAGGCTCAGTAATGACCAATACACATATAAAAGGATATAGTGATATTGATTTGTTAGTGATATCCGAGAAGTTTTACAATTACGATGCAGTAAATACCAAGAGATTAGTAGAGGAAAGCAAATTCCTTGATAAGGTGAAGTTGAATAGGTTAGCAAACCAATTATCAGCTCAATCTTATTATGGAGATAGTTTAGCAGATTTGAGACAACTTAGAAAGGATTCAGAAGTCACACTTTATGCAGTTTATGACATATGCAATTTAGAGAAAGGTAAATGTATAGAAATTACTAACCAAAACTTAAATCGAGATGTTGATATAGTTATTGCGAACTGGTACGATGATGTCAAGTCAATTGTTAATGGTAAAGGCGAGAATCGTGGGATTCAAATTTATAATAAAGATGACGATGGAGTTGAAAAGCCAGATTATCCCTTTTTAAGTATTTTTAAGATTAATTATAGAAGTTCACTAACTGAAGGTAGATTAAAAAAGATGATTCGGTTTTTAAAGACAATTAAAGCTGAATCAGATTTGGATATTGATTTGTCAAGCTTTGATATTAATGCCATTTGCTATGATATTAGTGTAGATAGTTATAGGAATAAGTCATATATGGAATTGGTGGGGGTTTTATATTTTCAATTGAATAGCATTCTTTCAAACGAAGAGCATGCAAGAAGATTAACCTCAGTTGACGGGAAGGAACATATTTTTTTAAATAACAATGCCAAATTGGAAAAATTAAGAATATTATTTTCTGAAGTTCAGTCAATTTATACTGATTTAAAGAAAAGGTATATTTATGGATAATAAAATCAGCATTTTCATAGGTAGCTCCACCGAATCATTAAAGATTGCGGAGACTGTAAAACGTATCCTTGAAGTAGGGGGAGAGATAGACTGCACTATTTGGAATGACGGAGTATTCGAATACAACAAATCTTTTCTAGAGTCTTTGTCAAACGTAAGTTACTCGTTTGATTTTGGAATTATGATCGCTACTAAAGATGACATTGCCCTGATCAAAAAGAGTGCTAGGGATATCCCCCGGGATAATGTGATCTTTGAATATGGATTGTTTTTAGGTGTTATGGGGAATTTTAGAACCTTGCTCTTACAGGAAAAGGGGGCTAATCTGCCAACTGATTTACTTGGATATACCACTCCTCGATTTGATTCTCGTTTTAATGAAGATCAGTGGGAGAAATTATTGAGTAAAATAAAGAAAGTGGTAGTTGAGGAATATAGTAAAAGTAGTATTAAAATACTACCGTCAACATCTCTTGCTATTGGTTATTTCAACTCCTTTTTAAAGAGGGTTGGGAGATATGTGATTGAAGCACAGGGTGGCTTACTTAATAAAAATGATTGTGAGCATTCTAAGGCTAGAATACAGATTATTATACCTGATGAGTTAAGTAATGATATTGGTGAGAAAGCTCAGATTTTCTATAAAACTAATGATTTGGTAGGTGATGAGATAGGTAAATCTAACAGGCCATTTCCAATATGGTTTCATAAAAAGCAAGATGAACTGATAATTATTGATATGCCTACTACACTGAATTCTATTCGACCTTCAGTGGAGCTATTGATTCCAACTTCTTCATTAGGAAACGATAGGATAAAATGTAAAGTAGAAAGGAAGGAACTTGAGAATTTTAAAAGAACACTTGAGTATTTAATTTCTGCCGATGACTATTCGAAGGCTTGTGTAGAAGTAGTTTGGGAGTCAGAGTTTTAGTTTGACAAAGTAGTAACAAAAAGTGTGTAGTGAATCGCTACACACTTTTTTATTATCTCTTTAGATTTTTATCTAGATTCAAAAAGTAGGTCGATATTGAAACCTCCATTGCTGTCAAAATTTGAATAATTGTCTCAAGTCTTGGTTTTCTTTCACCTCTTTCAATTTTCCCAATATAATCCTCATGAAGGTCACTCAAGGCAGCCAACTTCTCCTGACTGATGCCTTTTTCTTTCCTGTAACTCGCAATTAACCGACCAACTTCTTTGTATAATTCCACAAATCGAAAGTAGAGCAGAAATAAAATTCCTGACACAGACCAGTAGGGCGGTATCGGTATTTTTTCTTAAATTGTCATCAATAAATGAGTGCTTCAATGAACAAGAAAAATCTAAGGCCTGTGATTGTCTTAGATGGGGATGAAGTATCAAAAGGCTATTTTCATAGATATGCAGTATACCAAAGGAATTATACAACCATAACCTATGCATTAATAGAATTGGAAGATGGCCAGCTAAAATACTTCGATCCTGAATTGGTTCAATTCACTGATCGGTATTCTTCAAATAATTCATTTTGAAGCTAAAGTCAGATATATTAACCTCTCTTTGCTTTTGGTTCCACTTTAAATAGAAGTGGAACCTTTTTGTTTTTATACCCTAATTCTGTTTATTGTCTATATTATTCTAATAATCTAAACTTTCTGGAGGGCATTTTTTAAAAAAGTTCTACTTTTTTCTTCTACGAAACAAAAGTGAAACCAATTATTTTTACTAACTTATAATTTGAAAGGGTAGGGGAGTCACCTAACTTTATTGGGATAATTCAATTTATATGTCCGCTCAACAAACCGCATGTTCTCCTTTAAAATGGGAAGAAGAATTTCAAAAACTCCTTCATGAAATGAGCGTGATGATTCACGAGGCTTCCGGAAATAGAAAAGTAACCTTGGCCAGGTATCAAACTTCATTTGCGATTGGTGGCTATCTAGGGCCACGAGCTAAGGAGCTATTGCATTTCACTTGGTTTGACTTTGTTGGCAAGACCACTAAAGATCTATATGAATTCAAGACCGAGAAAAGCAGGAAGATTTATTATAATGATAAGTTGGTGCGCTTGGTCAATTCTAATTATAAAATTGTAGACCCATTGAACGTTCACGATTACATATTGCAAAGTCCCGGCCATCCGGGAAAAACAATAACGACCCGAGCATTCAATAAGACCTTTAAAGAACTGCTTGAAAAGTTAAGTATCAAAACGGATAATCCTTCTTCCCATACACTTAGAAAAACATTCTCCTATAGGATTTTTAAAAATAAAGGAGCTGATGAACAAGCATTGATTTTTATATCGGAAATATTAAACCATGCCTCAACGCAGTATACCAGAAAGTATTTAGGCATTAGAAAGAATCAAATTAAGGAAGCTTATTTGAAAATTGATTAGTATTAAATTTTTAATTTTTATCAGCATTAATGAACAGGACCTATTAAATTCATTTCAGTGTTGAAGACAAATCTATTTCATTTTACTATCTTCGACTTTCAAGGTTTTTCGAGCTGATGAATAGAGTAAAAAAGATGCTAGAAGAGAAAAATATACCAAACTTGGCTAACTTACAAGAAAATTGCTTCAAAAATGTAGGTGTTTAAGTAGAAACTAAAAGACAGGCAATTTTGAAGTATCTGTATTTAATTATAAAGATCGTGAATGTTGACATTTCATAATATCTTGAATCAAAAATTAATATAATCAGCAATGATTGACAAACTAATTAGCAATGTTTCAAACCACATAATCAACGATTTCTTTCGAAAGAAAATATCTGCCTATCGATCAGAAGAAGAGGATTTGGAACATTTACTTGGTGATCAAGAAAGCGAAGTTTTTTCCAACCTTATGAAACTTGGAGAAGCTGAATACCTCAATTCAGACGAACTACTCGTATTTTCTTGCAAGTATATTGGTGAGCTTTCTGAGCGTAACTCAAAAAAGCGACAATTTGAAATAGCCAAAAAAGTACTTAAGGAAGATTTTAAGGATGGGGCGGTGTTTGTTTTTTATGATGATCAAGGAAAATTCCGCTTCAGCTTCATTCGGAAGAACTATGGGGATCAAGATCATAAATACACTCCTTGGAGACGATTCACTTACTTTGTTGATCCAGATCGATACAATAAAACTTTCAAGAAACGTGTAGGAGAATGTGATTTTAGTTCACTTGATGAAATTCAGACTTCATTCAGTGTAGAGCCGTTATCTAAAAATTTCTACAAAGAGCTCAGTCATTGGTATTTTTGGTCAATTAGCCAGGTAGAATTCCCAAATGATAATAATCAAGATAAATATACTCTTCATGCAAATGCTATGATTAGGCTCATTACTAGAGTAATATTTGTTTGGTTTATGAAGCAAAAAAAATTAGTCCCCGATGACTTATTCCAAAAAAATAAGATTGATCAGCTAATCAATTACGATGATAATACAGGGAGCACCTATTATAAAGCTATTTTACAGAACCTTTTCTTTGCCACGCTTAATACGCCCATCGAATTAGGTAGAAAATTTGTAAACCGGCAATACGGTGTGCAAGGTTTTTATAGATATAGTCGATTCATCAAGGATCAAGAAAAATTTTTGCGTCTTATGGAAACTGTACCATTTTTAAATGGTGGTCTCTTTGAGAACCTAGATCGGATTGACACTCAGAGCAAGTCAGAAGTAAGAATAGACTGTTTCTCAGATCGTAGAGTAAATGAAACCCGTCTGAAAGTACCTGATTATTTATTTTTTGGAACTTCAGAAGCGGATTTAGAAGAAACCCTTGGCAATGGATACAAGCATATTAAAGTGCAAGGGTTAATTGATATTTTGAGTCAATATGACTTTACTATTGATGAAAACACCCCTTACGACCAAGAAGTGGCTCTCGACCCTGAACTTTTGGGTATGGTTTTCGAAAACTTATTGGCTAGCTATAATCCTGAAACACAGAATACGGCAAGAAAGGAGTCAGGATCTTTTTATACACCTAGACCAATCGTAGATTATATGGTAGAAGAATCTTTGGCACAACAAATTGCTACTGATACAGGTCTTAATCTTCAAGATATTAGATTGATTTTTGGAGCAAATGACGAACAACCGCTAAAAGATTTGAAAGCTAGGAAGGCTGTGATTCAGTCTATCAGTAATTTAAAAATCATAGATCCAGCATGTGGCTCCGGAGCATTCCCTATGGGAGCTTTACAAAAGATGGTGCATGCCTTATCCAAGCTTGACCCAGACAATAAACTCTGGAGGGCAAGCCAAAAGGAAAGGTTAATGAAAGAAACCTTCAATGCTTTTGAGAACACTGATCTTGAAAATCTCAAACAGCAAATAGATGATATTTTTGACAATGAATTGAATGATGCGGACTATGCCAGGAAACTGTACTTAATTGAGAACTGTTTATATGGTCTGGACATACAACCAATAGCGATGCAGATCTCTAAATTGAGATTTTTTATTTCGCTTCTCGTAGAACAGAAAATTGATCGATCAAAGGAAAATTTTGGCATTCTTGCGTTGCCTAACCTTGAAACAAAGTTCGTTGCAGCTAATAGCCTAATCAAGCTCAAAAAACCTGTTAGCGATCAGGCTGGACGAGTAAATACAATGTTTATTAAAAATCTCAAAATTGAGAAGAAAGAGAAAGAACTTGAGAAGGTCAGGCATCAATACTTTATTGCGAGAACACCAAAAACTAAAGAAAAACGTAGGAAAGAGGATGAGAGCATTAGATCTGAAATTTCCGAAATGTTAAAGTATGATGGGTGGAATTTAGATGAAGCACATAAGATTTCGGCCTGGGATCCATTCAATCCAAATCAATTATCTGAGTGGTTTGACCCAGTATGGATGTTCGGGGTACAAGGATTTGATATTGTAATAGGAAATCCTCCTTATATTTCCCTGCAAAGGATGCCAGACACTAAAGCTCTAGCATCTGCCAAATACGATACATATGAAAAGACTGGAGATCTTTATTCCCTGTTTTATGAAAGAGGCATAGAACTTCTGACACCTAATGGGTTCCTTTGTTACATTACCTCTAATAAATGGATCAATGCTAATTACGGCAAAAGTACCAGAAAATATTTACTAAGTAAATCCAATCCTATCACCTTAATTGATTTTGCTAAAGTCAAAATATTTGAATCGGCTACAGTCTTTGTAAACATTCTGCTAACTCAAAGACACAAAAACCAGAATAAATTAGAGGCCTGTGCAATCGGTGGGGATCACTTACCAAAACAACATTTAAGAGACTATTTTGATCAAAACAAAATCACCCTTAGGGACCTTGACGATAATATATGGAAAGTAAATAATGCCATAGCTCAAAATATTAATACCTATATCGAGAAAGTAGGTACTCCATTAAAGGATTGGAATGAAATTGAGTTTTATGCTGGAATAAAAACGGGATCAAACAAGGCGTTCCATATCACAGAGGAAATCAAAAACGAATTAGTCGAAGAAGACCCTAACTCATTAAAAGCAATAAAGAAATTACTTAGAGGCAAGGATATTAAAAGATGGGGGTATACGTATGCAAACCTTTACACACTATTTATTCCCTGGCATTTCCCTCTCCATAATGATCCTAATATAACCGGCAGCTCAGAATTGGCTGAGAAAACATTCAGGGAACAATTTCCAGCTATTTATGACTATCTATCATTATTTAAGGAAGAATTATCAGCTAGAAACCAAGCTGAGACAGGTATTAGATACGAATGGTATGCCCTACAAAGGTTTGGAGCTGACTTCTATGAACAATATGAGCAGCCCAAAATTGTGTGGATGGAAATTTCTGATAGAGCAAATTATGCTTACGATGAAAATGAAATGTACATCACTAATTCGGCATATTTCTTATCTGGAGGGAACCTAAAATACATTTTGGCGATCCTTAATTCCAAAGTTGCAGATTTCTATCTTTTCCAGGTCACTGCAACTATAGCTGGAGGCAGAAAAAGATATACTAAGCAATACGTAGAGCAGATTCCAATTCCTCAAATTTCCGAAGATCATCAAGTGCCCTTTGTGAAGATAGTGGACTATCTCCTCGAACTTAAGAGGCATGTGGACTTAAAAGGACAAAAAGTAATGATCAATCACTTTGAACAGGTGCTAAATGCTATGGTCTATGAGCTTTATTTTGAAGAGTTAGTAAAAGAAAAGAGATATGATATTATTAAACTTGTAATAAGCTTACCTGAAATAAAATCAGAAGATAATTTGAGCCTTTTAAGAAAGACTTATGAGGAAACAAGTCAGAAAAATCACCCAATCCGAGAGAGCATATTCCTTATAGATTCAATTCCTGAGATCGGAGAAATTTCCAAAATCTATCAAAAATAGAACAGTATGCCAGAACTTAAACTGAACTATATCAAATTCTTTGACTATCGTGCATTTTTTAATGGTGTTGAAGAAGATTATCTAATAGACCTTGGTGGTAATAATCTATTGGTATACGGAGAAAATGGTAGTGGGAAGAGCTCATTATTTAGGGGCTTAAGAGATTTTGTTTTTGGGTATGACTTCATCACTCACAACCAATCCGAGCGTGAAAGCGAAGGATTTATAGAGGTAGGCTTTTCTGATGGCACCAAAGAACGCTTCGATGCGACAGGAAATAAATCAACTAAATCTGAAGTAACAAACACGGCCAAACTAAACAGTTTTCTTTCCTATAAAGAGCTATTAAAGACACACCTTTTTGAGGGAACCAATGAAATTAACTTCTTCGATTTGTTGGTAGATGGGATTCTAGAGCATCACCAACTGGAATCTCTAGGTAGTTTAAATTCAGCATGGCAAGGTCTAAAAACTTTGTCAGTTCAAACTGAAGAAGAAAAAGTAAAGAATTCACTAGCAGAGAAAGAAATAAGCGAAGAAGAAGCTGCTGAATTAATTGAGAAAATTCCAGATGACATTGATGAGAAGATTGAAAACTTCAACGGAGAGATAGATGAACTCATTTCAGAGGTTAATCAGGAACTTTCAAAATTCTTAGGTTTTTTTGATCCGGATTTAGAGGTTGTTTTACAAATTAATCCAATTGAGAAGGAAAATTACAATGCTGCTGATATAAGATTAGAGGTAAAGCTTTTCGGGCAAAAAATAGAAGTACATCATGATTTTCTGAATGAGGCACGTCTTTCAGCACTTGCGATATCTATATACTTAGCAGCTTTAAAACTGAACCCGACAGCAGACTCTGTAAAACTCATTTTTCTAGATGATGTCTTTATAGGACTTGATACAAGCAATCGTATTCCATTACTCGATATATTAAATAATGAATTTAAGGATTGGCAAATACTAATTACAACCTATGATCGACATTGGTTTGAAGTTGCAAAAAAGCATCTGAAGGGTAATTGGAAAGGAATAGAGATGTATGCAGGCAGGAAGGGAACTTCAAATTTTGAAGTACCAGTAATCATACAAGAATCAAATGATTATTTGACTAGAGCCAAGAAATACTTTGATGCTAAAGACTATCCAGCATGTTCGAATTACCTTAGGAAAGAACTGGAAAAGCTTTTAAAGCAAAGATTGCCAGAAGAATATGTCAGAAGTTTTGAGGGCAAGCCAAAGATGCTTTCTCAACTGTGGGAGCTATGTGTTGATAGATATGATAAGCTGAAAGTCCCAGTTGATGGAGAAGTAAAAAGGATGTTTGAATTAACGCGTTTAGTTCTATTAAACCCTTTTTCACATGACAGCATTCATCATCCTATTTATAAAAAGGAACTTGAAAATGCCTTCGAACTGATAAATAAAGTTAAGGCACATCCTATTGTTAATCAGATTGTGATTTTGACTAAGGCCTCTCAACTAGAGTTCAGACATCCAAAAGTAAACTACACTTTCAAATTTGAGCTTAGGCAGGATTGGAGGTTAGACATACGTGATGGAATTCGAAGCGTTGATTACCCTAAGTGCAAAGTTGCCTACTGGGAATTTGAAGGAAAGCCCTTTTGGGATTTCAAAAAAGAAACTTCTTTGACTTCAGTTGAGCAATCAAAGGTTCAAGAGAGGGATGACAAGTTGAACAAGATCATTGAAAATTTGAGTAAGGTCTCAAGTATCTCCATAACTCGGTCTATGATTTTAAAACATACAAAAGTTGAAAACCATTGGACCCTAAAAAGTTACTTTGATAAGATTGATGAGTCGGACAATGCGTTTATTGAGTTTATCAAAGAGATTTGGACAAATGTTAAGAATAGATTTAAATGAAAGAGATTAGATAAAAATCGCTACGAAACTTAATTTATAATAAATGGCCAAAAATTTCATAACAAACAATTCAGGAGATTCAAACTTTAGAAAGAGGCTCAATACACTGGTTTCAATCAGCGATGAGCTGAAATTTCTGGTGGGTTTTTTCTATTTCTCTGGCTGGCAGGAATTGTTTGAGAGCTTAAAATCAAATGAATCGATCAAACTCAAACTCTTAGTAGGCCTTCAGGTAGATAAGTTGCTTAATAGCATGGCCATTTTCGAACACGGTGCCCAAGAGGATGGATTGTCACAAGAAGATCATTTCAATCAATTCATGTCATCATTAGGCTTTGCATTGAATAATGATGCCATGGACACTGAGGCGTTTTATAATCAGGTATCCTTTTTCCTTAGAATGATTCAGGAAGGGCGTTTACAGATTCGTAAAACGGAGAATCCAAATCATGCGAAACTCTATCTTTTTCATTTGAATGAACACCAAGCTCATATTCAAAATATGACTGGGCAGTTTGTGACTGGAAGTAGCAACCTAACTAAAGCAGGACTTGGCGGTCAAGAAGAATTTAACGTAGAAATAAAAGATTATGGATTTGATGATGCAGAACTTTATTTTGATGAATTGTGGGATAGAGCAATTCCCATTACAGAAGATAATAGTAGAAGAAATTTTTTGACTCAATTCATAGAGCATAAATCGTTAGCCGCTACAGTCACCCCATTTGAAGCCTATGCACTCATTCTAAAAACATATCTTGACCTTCAACAGCAAAAGGTTATTCGGCCGGAAGTAGAGAATATACTCGAGGAAATCGGCTTCAAAAAGTTCACTTATCAATTAGATGCTGTTAATCAGGCACTGAGTACCATAGATGAATATAATGGGGTTATTATAGCAGATGTTGTTGGACTTGGTAAATCAGTGATCGCTTCTTTAATAGCAAAAAACCTCGGTCAACGAGGTATGGTAATTTGCCCACCAGGTTTAATTGGTGATAAGACATTAAGTACTGGTTGGTGGGGATACATTAATGATTTTAAACTATATGATTGGGAGGTGGAAAGTCGTGGTAAACTGGAAGACCTCGCAGAAAATATCGACCAGAAGGATATTGATGTTGTTATCATTGATGAGGCTCATTATTTTAGAAATCAAGATACTTCAGATTATGAAGCATTACAGATGATATGCCGTGATCGTAAAGTTATCTTACTTACAGCGACTCCTTTTAACAATTCACCTTCCGATATATTTTCTCTACTCAAACTATTTATCGTGCCGGGTAAATCTGGTATTACTATAGAAGACAATTTGGAAAGTCTTTTTCAGGCCCATAATTACCGATTTAAAAAGTTATCTGATATTTCTAAATATCATAATTCCACTAACATAGATAAGGTTAAGAAAGCTGAAAAACTTTATGTCTCAATCCTTGGTGAGCAATTACCTATTGATATTAAGAAAGTTAGGAAAGCAACAAGTGAGTTAGCTAATCAAATAAAAAATACCATTTCTTCTGTTGTAATAAGAAGAAATCGTCTTGACCTAAAAAGCGATTACGAATATTCAAACGAGGTAGGAGAGTTGTCCAAAATTAAAGACCCATTTGAATTATTTTATAAATTATCACAAAAGCAAAGTGACTTCTATGATCGTATTATATCACAATATTTCATTGAAGATGGTCGCTTTAAAGGTGCTATTTACCAGCCGTTTAGCTATGAGTTTAAACAGCTTGATGAAGATAAATTAGATGAATCCGGGAATAGAGCATTCCAACAACAGCGTAACTTGTTTGACTTTATGAGGCGTTTGTTAGTGAAACGTTTTGAAAGCTCTTTTGGTGCATTCGCCAGTTCAATTGATCGATTCTTACAGGTACATGAATTAGTTCGTGAATTTATTGACAGTTCAGGAGGTAAGTATATATTAGATCGGCAACTTATAGAGAAAATCAAAAACTACGATGAAGAAGAAATACTTGATGTACTTGAGAAATTTGAAAATGATTTGTTAGATAAAAAGATTCCAAAAAATAATACAGTCTATAATGTTACTAATTTTCAAAGAGAGGCTGAGTTTATCGCTGATATTGAAAACGATATTCAGCTATTTAAAGAAATTAAGGAAGAATTAAAAGTACTTGATTTAGTCAATCATGATCCAAAACGAGAATCGGTTTATGATGAAATCAAAGAATTAATCAAGGAGGGCTCTGATAAACGAAAAGTGATCATCTTTTCAGAATACGTGGATACAATTAAGCACTTGGAAGGATTCTTCAGAGAAAAAATAGGAAATCGGGTATTGGTTTGTGATGGTAAGGTTTCAAAAGAAATGGCTAAATACCTCAATTCTGACTTCAATGCTCAGATCAAAGGGTCACAAACGGATTTCTTTGATGTACTTCTAACAAGCGATAAACTATCAGAAGGATTCAACTTAAATCGGGCAGGAGTAATAGTAAATTATGATATTCCGTGGAATCCCACCAGAGTCATCCAGCGAGTTGGGCGAATCAACCGTATTGGAACCAAGGTATATGATGAGTTATTTATTTACAACTTCTTTCCATCAGAAGCTGGAGCAGATATAGTAAAGTCTAGAGAAATAGCTGCTCAGAAGATGTTTTTGATACATAGTTCCTTAGGAGAAGACTCAAAGATATTTGACTCACAAGAAGAACCAACAGCAGCAGGATTATTTAATAAAATAAATGTGAGCCCTGATACGGATGAAGAGTTGAACTTATCAACTCTGATCAGAAATCGATTCAAGGAAATAAGCGATAAATATCCTGAAGTTATAGAACGGATTTCGAATCTTCCAAACCGAGTTAAGTCAGCAAAGAAATATGAAGTTAGTGAAGTCAATATACTCAGAAAGAAGGGGTTGAGCTTGTTTGCACAAACGGTTTTAGAACCCAAACCAGTGGACAATAAGGTAAAAGAAATAACAATAGAAGAATTACTTCCACGTGCCGAATGTGAGTTTGATGAAGAGCATCTTGAATTATCGAAGAATTTTTGGCCAGCTTACGAATCAGTAAAAAATCATAAACCCAAACACAAAACCCGGAAGAGCGAAGCATCCATAGAAACTAAAGCATTCAATAATCTGAAAGCATCGTTGAAGATTATTGACCCTAAAGAGGAAGCATTGACATCTTTTATAAAGGTTCTAATCAAAGATATTAGGACGTACCGAACCCTTTCACAAAGAACACTTGGTAGATTGGGTAGAAAGGACTTCTCGCCAAGATCTAATGCTAAGGCGAAAAAAGCATTCTTTGACGAAGTAATTTGGATCCGAAATAACCTTGGAGATGACTACTTAACTAGAATTTTGAAAAGGGTGGAACATCAGAAAAATGAAGTGATTATTGCTGTTGAGAATATTAAATAGAACATTGTGCTTTGGAACAACCAGGAGACTTATACCCACCTACGTTATGAAAATGAGGCAGAAATTGAAACTGCGGTAAATACGGTAAAATTGCAGTTAGTTGGTTCCAACAGCTCAAAAGGTAAAATTAATAATTTACTGGTTGGATATTTACTCGATTTAACAAATCAAAGAGATCCTAGAAAATTTATCGTTGAAAACGACATTTCTAATTATCTGCTACAATTTCTACTTTTTTAATTAGCCAATTCTACTTTTTTAAATATCTGTTACAGAAGTCATGTTATAGTTTAAATCAAACTATAGAGATTAATGTTATATAATATATATTATGTTAAGTTACTATTTTTAACACCCACCTACTATTACTCATCTTCTATTCTAAATCTGTCAGGTCATGATCTTCCTAGCATGAGTACTTAGCAAACTATTATGGCATTAAGAATCTACAATCCTGATCCTCTATTTTGAATTCTATGCCCCATTGTTAAGAGCTCTCTATTTTAAGCGCTGTATTTTGACTTTAAATTATTTATGCTAGGACCTCATAATTGTAAGCGTTCTATTTTCACTTCAGCCTAGCCATTGTACAGCTTTGTAATTCTAAGCGAAAATAGCGCTTTAGAGAATCTGACTATATTGGTCAAGTCTGCAGGCTTTTTCCTGAAGCCTAAAAGATTGATGGATGATCTCCTATAAAGGAAACGCCTGGCTTCCATTTTAGCCATAGTAACTAATGCAGTACGCAACTTAACATAATATTTTACGGGATGGTATTCTACCACTATGAGATATTACCAGCTTCCTATCCGTTAACTATCAAACATATTGAACACATTAGGCTCATATATTCGTATTGGGTTAATATCGATCAAATCAAAGATGAAAAGCTATAAACTTTCTATCTTTGCGTATAATTATCAAGCATGGAAAAAGAAATCACCCCTGTCCCATCCATAAAAGTGCAGGATTTTGACTATAATGAGGTCAACTTACTTGAAAAGTACAGAGGAAAGCCCTTATTGCTCATCATCTATAATAATCAATGTTTAGGATGCACTGGCAGAGCTATTCCCTTAGCTTATGAATTTCAACAAGAATATGCTCATCTACAAGTAATTGGTATTCATTCCATTTTTAATAAAAATCCGGTAACAGAAGCAGATATTAAAAGCATTTTCACGAAAAATGAAATCCCCTTCCCTATTTATTTAGATCAAGAGCACAAGGTATATGATCAGTTCAATGCAGAAGGAACTCCACAGTGGCTATTAATTACAGCAGAAGGAATTTTATATCGTTCAATCTTCGGATCTCAGTTAGGTGCTCAAAATAGATTGATGTATGCACTGGATGCGTTAAGTTCCTAATTAAAAATAGTTCTTATAATAAGCTCTCAATAGAATTTCCTGTAAGGTGTTGTACATTTTTAGTGATCTTCTCTATATCCCAGTTCCACCATTGTAATTTTAAGAGCTTATCAATGGTCTCTTGAGGAAAACGTTTCTTGATCTCAGTTGCCGGATTACCACCCACAACGGTATAAGGTGCTACATCCTTCACTACCGTAGCATTGGTAGCAATGATGGCACCATCGCCTATGCTTACGCCTGCCATAATAGTGGCATTATGGCCTATCCAAATGTCATTTCCGATTACCAAATCTCCTTTTTGAGGATAAGTTTTGTCTTCCATGGCATTTTCCCAGCCATTGCCAAAAATGGCGAAAGGAAAAGTGGATAAGGAATCGGTTAGGTGATTGGCTCCATTCATAATGAACTTAACGCCAGAAGCAATCATGCAGAATTTCCCGATGATCAGTTTATCACCGCTAAAGTCGAAATGATATTTTACATTTTTCTCAAAGTTTTCTACATTTTCAAAATCATCGTAATAAGTATAATCTCCCACTTTAATGTTAGGATTTTTGATGATATTTTTAAGAAAACAGAGCTTATCATAATTTTCAAGAGGGAATTTGGTATGTTTATCTGGTCCGGTCATAGTCTATGGTTATATGTTCAGCTGTTAAGGTTTAGCAGTACTATTTTTTCATCAGATCTTTCAAAAGAGCTTGATGCTCCGTTGCTCCACTTATTGCTAATGCCTTTTTTGCATATTTAATTGCTTCCTCCGTATTATTTGTCGCTTCATGGTATTTAGCCATAGTAGTATAAGCATCAGCACTATTAGGATAATATTTTGTGGCAAAATCTAGGAACATCTTTGCTCTTTCCCACTGTTCCATATCTACACTCATATCTCCTGATATTACCAAGACTTCTTCTGGGTAAGGAGGCACCGAATAACCAAAATGATTGGCTAACTTTTGTTCTCTGTTAAGGATAATCTCTCTAAGTACATCAGCTGACGTAGTGGGGTTACTAAATTTGTCCGTTCCTTCCCATTGGTACCATTCAAAGGTCCATAGTAAGCCATCCATAATAGAAGGAAATGGCACTGTTCCATGAATGTCCTCCGGGTAAAATTTCCATTTATAGTCCAGCATATTAGACTTATTCTCGTTGACCATATCAGAAAAAGCTATATTGGAGCGCTCAAAGAGCGTTAAATCGGTACTATCCTTTTTAGCCTTTTCTAAAGACATATTGGGTTGTTGATAGAGCAGCGTTCCAGCTAATGAGATGAAGAGCGATTTATTGGTATAATCTACCTTTGGAAATATGTTGTGGGCTTCTTTTAATAGCTTTTGATCATCCCAATTAAGGCTTGGGTCGATAGCGATATAATTTGCGTATAAATCTGCTTGATTTATCAAGGAATATAGCACAAAAAGTCCACCATAAGAATGGCCAATTAATGTTCGATAAGTAGTGACTGAGTATTCGTCCTCTATTGAAGGTATAAGTTCTTTTTCCAGAAACTGACTAAATTGTTCTGCCTCACCATTTTCGTGATCAAAAGGCATTCCATACATCTCTGAAACTTTTGAAGTAGTTAAGTCTCTCATTCTATTTTTATCATTGGCTACGCCCACTAGCACCATTTCTGGCATACGGTTGCCACTATAATAGCGTAAGACGTCATGTACTGTGGGTAAAAATACCTCACCGTCTAAGATATAGGTTACCGGATACTTTTTATTCGAATTCGCACTGTAATCAGCAGGAAGCTGTAAATAATACGATCTGTACTCTCCTAAAATTTCAGAATAGAGGCTGTCGAGTGTACCGACTTTTTCTAAGTAAGTAATGCTGTCATCCTGCCCATATAATGCGCTATTCAATAGCAGCAAGACCGCTAGTATCAAAAAATACTTCGCTTTATTTTTCATAATTATTGTATTTCATAGAATCACTTTTTATGTGTTTCCTTCCGTTCTTTTTTTGTTCATGACCACAAAAAAAGTCTATCAAATTACAAGCAAGGGAATTATTCGTTGTAATATACAGAAACCAAAGGGTTTAAAAGATTCAATAGTCATTTGGAGAATAAATTTCAACAGCTTTTTGCATAACTTTCATTTGGGTTTGAATGGAGTTTCTTCTTCTGTAGTCACTTTTCGTCTTAAAGGCTAATACCACATCTATCTCTGGGTAAACCGTAATATTTTGACCTAAGGCTCCTTGAGCAGAATAAGCATTTTTTAGTCTGTAATCGGTTGTATTTTCAATTAACCACCACATATAGCCATAGCCAAGATCAAGTCCGTCTTCCTTTAAGATAGGGGCATTTTTCTGCGCCTCTTTATAGGATGTTTTTTGTGTTGTTATTTCTTCTATCCAATCTGCCGGAATGATTTGCTTTTCTTGCCATTTTCCATTCCTCAACATCAGTAATCCAATTCGTGCCATATCTCTAGTTGAAAACCACATATGATAGGCTGGGAATTTTGACACGGATAGATTTCCATTTTTTAACTGCAGCGATCGATCCCAATCTTGCATTTGAAGTGGGCCCACTAATTGCTTTTCTATTTCATCGTAGATGTTCCTGTCAGTTTCTTGCTCAAAAATATGCCCCGCTAAATTGAAATCCCAATTGCTGTAGAGCCAATAACTACCTGGCTCTACAGATCCTCGCTTGGGTGCTAATCTTCTAAAGTCACCTCCGTTTGAACCAGGTAGAAAGACTCCTGAGCGTGCTGAAAGCACGTCCCCTATGGTGGCTGACTGCTCAATTTCAAGTAATGGTGAATGATCCTCTATTTTTAACTCCTTAAGTGTTTTTTCTAAATCAACCTGACCACTTTCCACGTATTTGCCGTATAGAATAGCTAACACACTTTTTCTGCACGAAGCGATGTAACTATTTTCTTCTATATCGCCATATTCAAGTACAACTTCTCCTTTATGAATAATGACTAGACCGGTAATTTGGGTGCTATCAATTATGTATCTGTTGAAACTCGAAATTTCATTTTCAGACCAACCCGATTGTGAAGGATTTTGATTTGTTAACCAGTTTTCTTTAGGGTAAACCTGCGCCTCAATTGAACAGCTCAATAAAAAGGAGGCGATTAACAATGTGAATATAATTTTCATGATCACCATTAATTAATTTATAATTATTAAAAAAAAACTTTATAATATTTTGACTATCTACTAAACACTTCTAAAGTAGTAAATTTGCAAAACTTGAATATAGACCACCCCAGACCGTAAATATAAAAACAGCAAATGCTAAATCTCTTGACTTAAGTTAAGATTGCAAGGATAGCTGTAGAATTAAACCATAATGACTTGTTGAAATGCGAAAGATCTATTCATAGTACTAATGAAATCTGAACCAATAGACTTTCTGATTCAATTTTGCTTTTGATAGGCTCTTTTTTTAATTCTGCTCAGGGACTCAGGTGTAATACCAAGATAGCTGGCAATTTGATGCTGTGGAACCCGATTAAACAAACCTGAAGTATTTTCCATTAAATCATTCAGTCTTTCTTCAGGGGAGGAAGTCATAAAATTAGCCATACGTTCTTGGAGCTCCCCAGCACTTTTTTCTACTTCAAGTTTTAGAAATTCGTTAAGTCTTGGAAGGCGTTCACACATTTGGTCTATCAATGATTGACTACCCACGGTTAAAAGACAGTCTTCTGAACATTCTAGGTAGTGCTTAGACGGCACCTTATTGGTATAACTAGAGAAAGAATTTATGGGTTGGCCCTCCGTAAAGAATGCGGTGGTCTTCTCTACACCTTCTTTAACGTAATACTCCCTTACACAGCCTCTTATAACGGCATAGCATTTTTTAGAGATCTCCCCTTCCTTTAGTAATAAACTACCTTTCTTGAATTCTTCAAGATTAGTATTTTCGATGATAACCTCAGTCTCTTCCGCATTTAGAAAAGGGAAATTTCCAATAAATGCTCTAAACTCGTTTTTCTTTTCTTGCTCGTTCATTTCCTTTGGTTTCAATCTGAAATGTAGAGAACATCTAGATTGAACGAAACTAAAGTAAATGAATGAAGCCAAATCCGCAATTATTATTAGTAAATATTGCAAAATGGCTCTTGTTGAAGTAAGTATTACTTGCTTTTATTTAGCCTAGAAAAGCGGTCAGAATTACAGCATTTAAAACATTTTGCGTAGTTACAGTCAATCTCTTCGCTTCCCTCCTTTTGCTAACAACCACACTGCCAATCCCATCTCTGCAAGCGTCATGGGGAGTACTAAAAACATCTCAATAAGGGCAGTTGTTTCTGACTTAGGCAATAGTAATTTCAGCAAATGAACCAAAATGTAGGACAAGCCACCGACAATAGTAATTAGCCATAAGGTTTTAGGGATTAGCATGCTCCATTTCATTAGATAACCCAGCAAAATAACATGGAACCCAAAAATAATTAAGCCACTATACCAGATGGTTTGAAAACGGTAGAAATTGGAAACTATCTGTTCTTGGCTCAAAGCAGTAGCATCATTAAGCGTAAGTTGATATATAGCTATTGAGAAGATTAAAGTGTACATGACCCTAAAAACACCCATAAGCAAGGCCACTTTGTTGCTGTTTGCTTTAAAGTATGCGTACAGTGTATAGGAAACTAGGAAGTCTAAAAAAAGTATTCCTCCCATTCCAATAAGCATATTCCTATATAAATTAGAGTTTGATAGGATATTTGCTTTAAAACTATCAGGATTTTCCGAGGGATAAATTTCAGCAAATCCGTAACCGAAAACATAAGCCGAAATTATTGCCATAATAATAAGTGATGCTCCTGTTATAATGGCTAACTGTCTATTTTTCATTTTCAATCTGTTTTATTAACAATTTGAATGCTTTTATGCATATTTCTTATACAAAGGTATTACCGTCAAGATTGTCACTCATTGACTTAAGATAAGAAATTGCAGTATTTTTGGGACTCTGCTTACAGATCCTGTATATGCATAAGAAAAATAATAAAAATGAAATGCTAGAAGCATTTGATGGAATTAATATTACTTGGCTTGAAACCAGTTACAGGCAAATGGTATTTCTTCCATCACCAATTCTTTTTGTAGATTTTTATTTTGTGTGGCTGCTGTTAAGCAAGCATTGGTATTTGACCTCATAGCCTAAATGCAATTTACTTAAAACATAAAGGCAAGAGTAGTAAATTTCAGCTCGAATAAAATTCTAGTTAGAGGCGCATTTCTCTTTATGATGATAGCAGGTTACCAAATTAACCCTTAAGATTACTTATTATTAAAACAAACCAGTTTTTTACCTCTTAAATTTATATTGCAATCCAACAGAAGCAAAATGAATCAAGGCAAAATTGTAAACCTGAGATACATTTGCACCTCCATCAATAATTCTGTAGCCTGCTCTGGCACTTAGTCCATCAGCTTTGAACTTATATTGGAGTCCTAATAAAACGTCCTCTGCCCTTCCTTGCGGACCCACCAGCGCATCTCCTTTCAGTAAGAACTCTAAATTCTCCGAATATTTATAGCGGCCATCAAAGCTTAATAGTGGCACTACACCCAAATCGGTGGTCTCATCCTCAATTCCATTTTCCGATAAGGCAATTCGGGCATCGCGGACCAGTACCGTAGCCCCGGCTGACAAATTCCATTTTTCTGTATCAATAAATTGATACCTGTAACTAGCTCTGTAGGTATTAAATTCGTAGCGGCCTGTTACCGTATTGCCACTTAATCCATATTCATTTTCTCCAAATTGAATGCTGGTGCCACTATTTTTCTCATAATCAAAAGCCAGAGGAGCTGCCGTTAATTCTATAATATTCTTTTCCAAAAAGCGAAACTGCACTTCAATTCTGGCATATAACTGAGATTGCTGTGGAGTAAAATCATCTGTTAATGAAAATAAATCTCCTTTATTGCCTTCCTCATTAAAATAGCGAACGTCATTGCTGCCATTAAAGGCTACGCCAGATTCTACTGTTACGCTCAGCTGAGCGAATGATGGGCTGCTTAAAAAGTATAAAAAAAGAGCGCTAAAAAATAGTACAGTTCTCATAAAAATAGGTTTAGTTCAGGGAAATTTAATAATCGCTTTTCTTAGCAATGATCTTATATTAATACCCCAACAGAAAAACCAAAGCTACTGTTTCATCTGCTTCATAAATGAACTTAAACTAATATATCAATTAGGTATTATTCATTACCAAATTAGCTAATAAATTGGGTTTAGGGCATTAAATTCTACTGTAAGATCAAATACTATTTTTTTACAATTATTGTTAATAAATCCAGCCCAAAACAATGTCTCATTACTAATATGTGGATTTTAATTTTAACCCTCTCTTTCGTTTTATGACATTAATCTCCTTTTGCGGTAACATATGTTACAATTGTATCTATATAAAATACGTACTATTATATATAGATCAATGTAAAAAACCATGTCCAAAATAGTCATATTAGGAGCAGGAATTGCGGGTCATACTGCAGCCTCTCATTTGCGAAGAAAGCTTTCCAAAAAACATGAGGTCTTGGTAATTTCCCCTAACCATAATTATCAATGGATTCCTTCCAATATTTGGGTGGGAATTGGTAGAATGAAACCGGAACAAATCATTTTCCCTTTGCCTCCTTTATATAAAAAGAAAGGCATTGGCTTTAAACAGGCAAAAGTGGTTTCTTTTCATCCTGAAGGAGACGAACTAAACTCCCCTTATGTGAAAGTGGAATATGTTTATTGTGAACAAAAAGGTAAGACTGAAAAGGTAACTTACGATTATCTCATTAATGCCACAGGACCCAAATTGGCTTTTGAAATGACAGAAGGATTGGTTCCAGGTACCAATGATGTATATTCTGTATGCACTTATGATCATGCTCAACATGCCACTAAAGGTTTGGACGAACTGGTGGAAAGAGCTAGTTATTCAGCCACAAAATTAAAGGTATTGATTGGAACAGGTCATGCAAAAGCAACTTGTCAGGGTGCTGCTTTTGAATATATTCTTAATGTAGAACATGAACTCAGAAAAAGAAAAGTAAGGGATAAAGTCGAGATTAAATGGATTTCCAATGAACCTGCTTTAGGAGATTTCGGAATGGATGGTATGTTACTTTCCTATGGTGGTGAGAGCATGAAATCCAGTGATATGGTGGAAATGGTTTTCAAAGACAGAGGAATTGAATGGATTTTGGAAGCTGGCGTAAATAAGGTAGAAAAAGGAGTGATTCACTATGAAACGCTGGATGGTCAACAGCATCAGGAGACTTATGATTTCGCCATGCTCATTCCTGCATTTTCAGGACACGGCTTCAAAGCATACGATAAAGAAGGTGGAGATATAACCGAAAAGCTTTTTAAAGGCTTTATGATAGTGGATGCAGATTATACTGCCAAACCATATGATGAATGGACGGTACAAGACTGGCCTGAAACCTATCAAAACCCTAGTTATCAAAATATTTTTGCTCCAGGCATTGCCTTTGCTCCGCCTCACAGTATTTCCAAACCAAGGAAGAGTCCGAATGGAACGGAAATCTTTCCAGCTCCACCAAGAACAGGCATGCCATCCGGTATCACAGCCAAGTTGGTAGCGGATAATATTATTAATTATATCAAAAACGGACAGGAAATTCATCTACATAAAGGTTCCATGGGAAATATGGGCGCAGCATGTATTGCATCTGCAGGTTATGGATTGACTAGTGGAAGTGGTGTAAGCATCACAACCTACCCTATTGTTCCTGATTATAAAAAGTATAAAGATTCTGGCGGAAGAGATCTTAAAAAGACATTTGGAGAAATTGGGCTAGCAGGCCATTGGGTGAAGCTGGCTTTACATTATGGATTTATTTATAAAGCGAAAATGAGACCATTCTGGTGGCTAATCCCGGAATAAAAACAAAACAGCTATGGAAAATGTAATCACAAAAAAACAGAAGCGGTATATGATGAATCCGATTGTTCAATTTTTTCGATTCATTTATTTGAACCTCAAAATTATGCGCATTGTGGCAGGAGGTCATGGTGGAACTAGAAAAAAGGCTGAGTAATATAGGTTTGCTTTGATTTAAAGATAAGCTTGAGAATGTTGTAGAATTCAACTATATTCATTCATCATTCAAAAACTATACTATGGATTTAACAGAATTTATTATTCGATTATTACTTTCAGCAGTAGCAGTATTTATTAGTGCTAGAATATTATCAGGTGTAAAAGTGGATAGCTTTGGACAGTCGGTAATAGTAGCCATTATTTTAGGAGTTATAAATGCAATTGTTAAACCAATTTTGGTTTTTCTCACCATCCCCATCACCATCATTACGTTAGGATTGTTCCTTTTGGTGATTAATGCTCTGATGATTATGCTGGTCGATAAAATTATGAAAGGCTTTAAAGTTAAGAGCTTTTGGTGGGCTTTTTTCTTTAGTATTATACTTTCAGTACTGAATGCTATTTTGCAGTCACTTTTTTGATAGTTGTAGCTAATAAGCTACAGGTTTTAAGTTAGAGTATAGCTTAGGGACTGACTCTTTCAACTTAAAACCTATTTTCCAGTTGCTTCTACTTCCGGTCTGACCTTCGGTACTGACCTAAGTGCTAATTTCAAATAGGAAAATGATTTGAGCAAAGCTGAAAATTAATTTACCACAAAAGAATTAAAAGAAAACAAAAGTGAATAACCAAGGTTATTCGTGTTCTCCTTTAATTTTTTAATGAGGATATGATATCAAAAAGAAACAAAACTAAAATTGAGGCTTGAATTTTCAAACTTCTAACTTCCAACTTCCCACTTCCAGCTTCTATCCTATCCCTAAAGCTATTAAATCAGCCAAAACCACAATGCCTTCTCTAAGATAAGGGTCCTTAATTTCGCCATCAGTATTGATTTTATTGATCAGCTCAGGGTCGGACGATATCTTTTCATTCAGTTCATTAGCTGCATTTCTTCTTTCCATTGCCTTTTCATTTTCAGCTTTTCTTTCATCTATGTTTAAGCTGATTCTATACATGCTTTGTTGATTAACAGCCTCATCTACCTCATTTTTAAGGTTTCTTAGATATTGCTCTTCCTTTAATCTCTTTTCATGCTTTTCATTCAGGCTAGCTATTACATTTTCATCTATGTAATTTGAAGGTTTGAAATCAGAACTTCTAATCTGATCCCACTCTAATGCTCTTTGATATGAACTTTCACCAAATGTTTTAGCAGTATAAGGCGAAGGCATTTTGATATCAGGACTTACCCCTTTATGCTGTGTACTGCTTCCATTTACTCTGTAATACTTGGCTAAAGTTAATTTAACTTGGCCCAAAGTGTCTTCCACTTTCGGCACAAATTGATTTAAAGAGATTAGATTTTGAACCGTTCCTTTTCCAAAGGTATTTTCTCCTATTACCACTCCCCTTTTATAATCTTGTATAGCTCCGGAGAAAATCTCGGAGGCTGAAGCACTAAATCTATTGGTTAGAACAGTTAAAGGACCATCATAATAGATATTTTTATCTTCATCTTTGCCTAATTCAATGCTCCCATCAGAATCTCTGATTTGAACTACAGGGCCTTCTTCAATAAATAAACCACTTAACTCAATGGCTTCTTGCAAAGATCCACCACCATTTGATCGTAAATCAATTACAATACCATCTACTTTGGTTTTAATAGAATCTAAAATTGCTTTAACATCTCTGGTAGTACTTCCATAATCTTCTTCACCATTTCTCATGGCCTCAAAATTCAAGTAAAAAGAAGGTATAGTGATAATTCCTACTTTATATTGATTGCCATCTCTATAAACTTCTTTTATCTCAGCATAAGGCACCTGATTTTCTAACTTTATTTTATCTCTAACAATAGTGATCTCTGTTGGCACGCCAGTAGAAATAGGAGTTCCTGCTTCTATGATTTTTAATCTTACTATAGTTCCTTTCGGTCCTCTAATTTTTTGAACTACATCATCTAATCTCCAGCCCGTGATATCAACAAATTCTCCATCTTCACCTTGGGCTACCGCCAATATCTTATCATCGGTATTAATGACTTTACTCTCAAATGCAGGTCCTCCAGGTACTACAGAGGCCACTTTAGTATAACTTCCATCAGAGGTAAGAGTAGCACCAATTCCTTCTAAGGATTGGCTCATTCTAATTTTAAAGTTTTCAGAAGTAATAGGTGAAAAATAACTACTGTGAGGATCAAAGCTCTCCGCAAAAGTATTCATGTACAATTGAAAAACATCTCTACTTTCATATTCCCCAATAGTTTGCTTTAATCTATCGTATCTCTCTTTGATTAAGCGCTCAATGGTAGTATCTGCTTTATCATCAATTTTAAAATCCAGTGCCTGGCTTTTGATTAATTTTCTCCATCTATCATTTAGTTCTTCTTTTGAAGCTGCATAGTCCAAAGAATCGGGATTAATGGTTAGAAATTCATCTTTAGTATAATCGAAATTGAAAGAAAGCTCGTTTTCAATGAAATTCATTCTTTCATTAAATCTTTCACGAAATACGTTGAAAATCTCATAAGGAGGAAGTAGATATCCTAGTTTGATATGATCATCTAAGCGATCTCTATATTTTTGAAAACCTTCTAAATCCTCTTTTAAGAAGTAATGTTTGTTGGCATCTAAAGAAGACACATATTCATCATATATGACAATAGATAAGTCATCATTAATTGGTGTCTTTTTGTAGTGATATTGAGTTAATAAACCAGCCACTAAACGCGCTTCCATAGATTGGTCTTGCGTTGGGCTTAGTTTAGCTAACTTTTCCTTTTGTGAAAATCCTGAAAAACTTATCAGGCTTATGAATATGATTGAAAATAATTTTTTCATGTTTATATAATTGTAGTTCGAACTATTGAACGGAAAATTCAATTTTTATTTTACTGAATTTGATAAACGGTTAAATAGTCAATGGCAATATACTTCTTGCGTTAGGATTTTGGTAAAACAGGTTTTGTTGATGGTTATCCAATTCTAAGATTGCCTTATTCATCATCCATTTTATATAATTATTAAACCTATGCCCCATCCACACGCTTGAATTTAGTATTACAGCATAAGAATATCCATCATCCTTTCTTTGGATAAAACAGGCAGATCCAGCTAATGTTCCTGTTCTCCAATAGTTTTCTCCTCTGGCGCCTTTCCAGCCATAGGCATCTTTATAACTATTTCCGCTTACCATTAATTCTCTACTTTCTTTAGAAAGCAACTGAAAGTCATTGTGAGGATCAATTAATGCAACAAGTTTCGCTAATTGAGATGCGTTGGCAATCCATCCTCCGGCAGCACCCAAAGTGTTGATATCGCTTCCACCATATGGTTTTTCTACTGATTCGTAATTACCATCAAAAGATTGGAATTGATAGGCTCCCGGATGATTATAGTAATGAACTTCAAAAGGTCTTCTCTCCCACTCATAATTACCGGAAATACGCATTCCGTATATTCCGTTGGGTTCTAAAATTGTACTTACAACGTAATCTTCATAAGAACTTCCTGTTTTTTGCTCTATGATTTTACCTAAAAGCATGTAGCCAAAATTGGAATAAGCATATTGAGTTCCAGGCTTATACCTTAGCCTTCTGTGCTTTAATACAAATTCGATAATATCATCTTCAGAAGGCGGGCCTTCTAATTCCATTATTCGCTTAATCTTGGAAGCTTGAAACATAAAATCACCGTCTCTCCAGCTCCAGCCTCCTTTATGATTTAAAAGATGCTTTACTTTAATGTTTTTGTGCTTAGGATCCTTCATTTCATTGAAATGAGAAAATATACCGTTCTCTCCAAATATATTTTCCTCTAAATCAATGATTCCATCATCAACCATTTTCATAATAGTGATGGCGGTGATCAATTTAGATGCACTGGCTATTCTAAATAAATGTTTTGTTCTTACCGGCTCTTGAGTTTCTTCATTGGTTACACCATAACCTTTGGAATAAATCAGCCTATTATCCTTCATTACGGCAACAGAAGCACCTTTTATATCCCATCTATTGAGAAATTTTTCGATATCCTTATCGAATTCAGGATTAGATATGGTGGAATCCATTATAGGTGCAGGACTCACAAGATTAAAATTCAAATAGCTAAGTTGATCTTGATTACCTTCATCTACAGATCGAGTGAAGGCCACCTCAGAAGTGGTGTAAAAGGCAAAACTAATTGCAGTTACCCCTAATACAATTGCAATTATTATTGTACTTTTTTTCAAAATAAAAATGAAATTGGTTTACAAACAAAAATTAATATTCAACAATACTGTCTTAAATAGTCAAATATACAATAATTTATATGAATATCATGTATTATGAACTTGCTTTGAAACCAGCTTATTGTCAAAATAATTCATTGATCTTAAGATTTCTTTTAACATTAAAGTTAATTTTATATTTAAGAAACAGATTATATCCTTGATTCACGAATATTAATGAAATACGATTATATCATAGGAGGTGCTGGATTAGCAGGCTTAACCTTGGCTTGGCAGATGATTGAAAATGGTTTATTAGAAGATAAGCAATTATTGATTATTGATGCTGATAAAAAAGATTCTAATGACAGAACTTGGTGTTTTTGGTCAGAACCAAAAATGTGGCTCACAAAATTGCCCATCAAACAATCGTGGGATACTGCCGTGGTAAAAGGTCATGATTTTGATTTATCTCAAAAATTAGAGCCCTATCGATATTACAAAATTGAAGGAATTGATTACTATAATTTTATAAGAGAGCAATTAAGTATAACCCCACAAGTAACTTTTATTCAAGATGTTATACTATCTGAAAATGAAGAATTAAAATCAATAAAAACTCAGAACTCAACTTACCACTACAGCTCCTATTTTTTTAAATCCTACTTTTTTCCGGATGAAATTGAAGCTTTAAGCAATCCGAAAAAGCATTTTATTTGGCAGCATTTCTATGGTTGGAAAATAAAAACGAAAAAAGCTCATTTCGATCCCCACCAAATCACTTATATGGACCTTCAAGTGCCTGAAGTGAAAGGAGGCTTAAGTTTTGCCTATATTCTACCTGAAACAGAAAATGAGGCTTTGGTTGAATACACCTTGTTTTCAGCTGATTTATGGGGAGAAGAGGCTTATAAATCATCCTTAGAAGATTATATTCGCAATAATTTAGGTATAGATGATTACAGTATTCTTGAAGTGGAATACAATAAAATACCCATGACTAATTCCATTTTTGCAAAAAGAAGCAAAAGTATCATTCCCATAGGAACCTTAGCTGGGACAGTTAAACCTAGTACAGGCTATTCTTTTGTCAGAAATTATAATCATATTCAGCAGATTATCAATACTTTAAACTCTAGTGGCGATGATTTTGGTATTAGCGGCTCTAAGAAATTCCGATTTTATGACGAGGTCTTAATGAATGTATTGCATACAGGGAAAAGCAGTGGTCATGAAGTTTTTGGCAATTTATATAAAAGGAACAAACTTCCCCTATTATTGAAATTCCTCAATGAAGACACTAACCTCTTGGAAGATCTTAAAATTATGAATACAGTACCTAAATGGGCCTTTATTAAGGCTGTGGCAGAAGAACTATTTTAATATTTAACCTTTTCACAGATAAACAAAACGACAGCTTAAGGCTGTTTCCTTTTAACCATAAGGATTCTGGTAGTGTGCTGAAAATGGTTGACACTTTCTTTTTGAAATACACTATTTTTAATTTTCCATATAATCCATTTCCTTTTGTGGCCTTTGAGCAAGTCTTGGCGTAACTTCGTGGTTAATTTTTTAGTGGTTTATTTTTACTCAATCGTTAAAACATCCGACTCCCTTATTGCAATTGAATGCTTTTCAGCTAATTTTGCAACTCAATTTATAATTTATGAAGGAAGCTACAGAATCACTTAATTTTATAGAACATATTATTGCAGAAGATTTAAAGACAGGACTACCAAAAGATAGTCTTCGTTTTAGGTTTCCACCTGAACCAAATGGCTATTTACATATAGGTCATGCAGCTTCAATCTGCCTTAATTTTGGATTAGGTGAAGATCATCAAGCACCTGTAAATCTGCGCTTTGACGATACAAATCCCATCAAAGAAGAGCAAGAATTTGTTGATTCTATCAAGAATGATATTGAGTGGTTAGGCTTCAAGTGGGCTAATGAATTATATACTTCTGATTACTTTCAACAGCTTTATGACTGGGCAGTAGTGCTCATCAAAAACGGGAAAGCTTATATAGATGGACAATCACCTGAATTGATTGCTGAGCAAAAAGGAACGCCTACATCTCCCGGTAAACCTAGCCCCCATCGAGATAGACCTATTGAAGAAAATCTGGAGATCTTTGAAAAAATGAAAAATGGGGAGTTTGAAGCGGGTTCTTATGTTTTAAGAGCCAAAATTGATATGGCTTCTCCCAATATGTTGATGCGCGATCCTTTGATGTATAGAATTATCAACAAAGCTCACCACAGAACTGGGACTGATTGGTGTATCTATCCAATGTATGACTGGGCTCATGGTCAGTCAGATTATATTGAGCAGATTTCTCATTCCTTATGTACTCTGGAGTTTAAATCTCATAGAGAGTTATACGATTGGTTTTTAGATCAAATTTATGATGAGAATAAGATCAGACCAAAGCAAAGAGAATTTGCAAGACGTAATTTAAGCTACACTGTGATGAGTAAGCGTAAACTATTGGAGTTGGTACAATCAAAAACCGTAGCAGGCTGGGACGATCCTCGTATGCCTACTATTTCGGGTTTGAGAAGAAGAGGTTATACGCCTGAATCAATTCGCAAATTCAGTGAAATCTCTGGAATCTCAAAAAGAGATAGTGTTACTGATGTTTCCCTATTGGAATATGCCATTCGTGAAGATTTAAATAAAAGAGCCACTCGCGCTATGGCGGTTATTGATCCTGTTAAATTGGTAATCACCAATTATCCGGAGGGGAAAACAGAAATGCTGGAAGCTGAAGACAATCCAGAAATGGAGAATTCGGGTTCTCACGAAGTCCCATTCTCAAGGGATTTATACATTGAAAAAGAGGATTTTAAAGAAGAAGCGGGTAGTAAATTTTTCAGATTAAGCATTGGCAAGGAAGTCAGATTGAAAAATGCTTATATCATTAAAGGCGAGTCTGTTGTCAAAGATGAAAAGGGCAATATAACCGAAATTCACTGTACTGCAGATTTAGATTCTCGATCCGGCAGTGGTACCGAAGCCAGTATGCGTAAAGTAAAAGGTACTTTGCATTGGGTATCCATTCAGCATGCTGTCAAAGCTGAAATCAGAGAGTACGATCGATTGTTTTTAGATGAGGCACCCGATGCGCATGGTGAGAAAAGTTTTATGGAGTTTTTAAATCCAGAATCTCTTAAAATCACTAAAGAAGCTTATTTAGAGCCCTTTTTACAAGGCTCTAAATTGGAAGATAAATTCCAGTTTCAACGAGTAGGATATTTTACGCTAGATAAAGATGCAACAGCTGATCATTTGATATTCAATAAAACGGTAGGATTGAAAGATTCCTGGGCTAAGGAGCAATCTAAGGACCAAACAAAAGCTCATCCGCAGCAGCAAAAGCCATCACAAGGCCAAGGCAGAAGTCCAATAAATGAAATCCAGAAAATTAGTAAGAAATATACTAATTTATCAGGAGCGAAATTGGAATCTGCTAGAGCAGATATTGCTAAGTTAGCTGAAGGGGTTAGCTATGATGATTTAGAGCCATTATTTGGAACTGCTAAAAAGAAAGTGGGGACTAGAATTGGGGTTACTATTGCATTAGGTGTGTTATTGGAAAAAGGCTTAGAAAGAAATGAAGCGATTGAAGCTTTTATTCAAGCTGGATTGGAAGATGACAATGAGTTATTGGTGGAAGAAGCTAAAGCTATAAAATAATTCAGCCTAAGGCTGTTTGAACCGCGAAGGCGCAAAGCCGCAAAGAAAAATTATGATGGAAAGCAATCTGGAGTGGATTCAGATTGCTTTTTTTATGGACCTGTAGCTATAAAACCGGTCTGACCTTCGGTACTGACCTAATTGGGTGCTTTAAGCTGACAAAATGAACTTCCGACTTCCTATATTCTAATCAATCTTCTACCCAAGCAATTCTAATAATATCTTCTAACTCAATCCTATAGTTCCCTTGTCTTATATGCCCGTGAACCAATAATGCTGGTGGCAATTCTGGAACAGTAACCATTTCATATCGTTTCTCTTCCGTCTTATTCACTTCATGACTGGATAATCTGACATCCATGATGTTACCAGATTTCTGAATTATCTGTATTTTAGCCCCAATAGGAATATTCTTTATAGCTTCTTTTGCATCTTCTTTTGTCATGGCCTGAAATTTTAAGTACATAACAAAGAAAGGCTGAAGCTTGTTTTAATAGAACTGGATTGATTGGTTAATGAAAACAGTCTGAGCTTAAATTGCTTTGAAATTGAACCAAAACTTGTCAATAATCCGATAAGCTTTACTAACTCTCATTGGCGTAGTAAGCTAATTTTGTAGCTATAAAACCGGTCTGACCTTCGGTACTGACCTAATTAGGTGCTTTAAGCAGACAAAATAAAATACCTCGATTAAGCAATAGCAAATAAACTAAATTGCATCAAACATACTTCAAGCTTCCCACTCCTAACTTCCAACTTATCCTCCCTTCAAAATCTTTCCTAAATCCACCTCAGAATAATTAATAGACTTTAAAGTTTTATTATCCGCTTTACGATACACTAAATAAAAATCATCTTTCTTTTCGAAATAGGCATCTTGATTTTGTGATGCATAATGACTTATAGTGGCTTGAGCTTCTTCTTCAGTGCGACAAACTTTGCTCATATTGGAGCGTTGAACCTCAGCGAATAATTCTGCGAACTTCTCTCCCATTCCAAATTCCAAAATGGCCCCCGCCAATACATATTGCAAGTCGCACAAAGCATCTGCCGCTTCTATTAGATCCTGATTTTCAACCGCTTCCTCTAATTCTTTTAACTCCTCCTTCAATAAGTTTAATCTTAATTCTGCTCTGTTTAAAGGTGGAATTTGAGGCTCAGATAAGATGGGGTGATTGAATGTATTGTGAAATTTTGATACGGAATTTAATGCTTCTGCTTCTTTCATTTTCTGATTTATGAGATTAAGTTTTTCAAAAAATCGAATTTATAATAATTGAGTGAATTACCATATTCTTTTTTTAATTCTCTTTTATTTCAATAAACGACTAACTTTGTAAACTGTAAAATAGCCGATATGTCTAACATTTGCCCTAATTGTAAATCTCCTTACGCCTACCCTACTGACACTTTGATGATGTGCCCTGAATGTGGTCATGAATGGAACCCAGCAGAAGTTGAAACATTAAATGATGATGCTCTACAAATAAAAGATGCAAATGGAAATCTTTTGGTAGATGGTGATAGCGTGGTAATTATCAAAGATTTGCCCGTGAAAGGTGCTCCTAAACCAATAAAAGCAGGCACAAAAGTTAAAAGCATTCGATTAGTTGAAGGAGATCATAATATTGATTGCAAAGTTCCAGGATTTGGTGGAATGGCATTAAAATCAGAATTTGTAAAGAAGGCTTGATTTTGTGAGTGTAAAACTGAATAAATAATCTGCCGTTAATCATTAAATATATTAAAATTATGAGCAGAGCATTTGTAAAGGAAGACGATCAGGAGGAAGCTCCATTTATACCAGCAAGAGCACCCATTACGGAAGGCGAGACGAATTATGTTACTCCTGCCGGAAAACAAGCACTTTTAGATGAAAAATCCGCCTTGGAAAAAGATAAATCTGAAGTTAAGCTAGTAGAAAAAGAGCAAGATCGCAGAAGAAATATGGCTACCATAAAAGGTAAATTAAAATTGCTGGAAGAAAGAATTAATTCTGCTAGAATTATAGATCCAAATGAACAGCCAAAGGATGAAGTTCGATTTGGAGCGAAGGTAAAATTTAAAATGAATAACAAAGCTCAAATTTTTCAAATTGTAGGTGTTGACGAAGCAGATGTTAGAAAGGAAAAAATAGCCTTTACTGCTCCTATAGCGAAAGCACTCATTGGGAAGAAAAAGGGTGAAATCAGCGATTTTCAATTGGGAAATGAAAAAAGAAGTATTAAAGTCTTAGAAATAGAGTATTAGTATCAAGCTTTAAAAATCCATCTCCACTTTTAGCATTATTTATTAAAAATTCGCTTGAAATTTTCTGCTTCAAAAAGCTAGAATCAAATTTTCTAATGCCCATTTAGTCCACAAGTGGTAACTGAACCTTAAAAATTGCTCCTTGTGCATTGGGGTTTCTTTCGTGCCAGACCTTGCCATTGCTAAGCTCTACGTAACGCTTCACTAAAGACAACCCAAGGCCTGTTGAACTTTCACCAGCTGTAGGACGGGCACTTAATTTTGAGAACTTTTTGAATAATTTATCTTCTTCAGCAGGATCTATTCCAGGTCCTTCATCGATAACATTAATTAGCAAGTGCTCATCTGAATTGGAAATAATTACCTCAATATTTTTTCCCTCTTCGGAAAATTTAATGGCGTTAGATAATAAATTTTCAAATATCAAATGAATATAAGTGGGGTCTGCCTCAATCAGTCTATAATTTGAGTCATCTTTAAGACTAATGCTGATTTCTTTCCTATTGGCAAGTTCCTGCATATTTTGAACCAGCTCTTGCAATATTTTTTGGATATCGATTTTTGAAATATTGGTTCTTGTATTTTCATGTTCAGATCTATCCATCTCCAATACTCTGTTCACCAAATTTTCTGCATTTACAGAAGTTTGTAATAATAATTCCATCACTTCTGATTTGCGGGCAACATCACTTTCAAGCTCCAAAAGTTTAATTAAGCCTTGAATATTTTTCAAAGGGCTTCTTACATCATGTGCTAATATTCTGATAACATAATTCTTATCATCGATTAAGCTCGTTAATTCCTCCTTTTGGGCTGCAATGGTATTTTTTTGTTCTATTAAAGTATTGTTTTGAATGGCTAGTTTCGTTAGAGCAGCTGTTTGAGTACTTTGAAATATATAAGCAATTAGAAAAATTATAAGTAATAAACCAGGTTGCACAAATGTAATCCATAAAGCATCATTAGTGGTGTTCAGTTGATTTGGAAATTCAAATCCGGAAACAGCCGCTATTCCCATTCCTAACATGACTAGAAAGCTAAAAGCACCCCAAGTGATAGCGGATTTTCTACCTACTACTAATAAGGCTAAAATCGGTATGGAAATTATCCATGGATAAATAGCAGAAAATATTCCATTAGAGGCAAAAGCTAATATCATGACCGCTATACCCCCAACGAAAACATACAAATTACCAATAACATTGACTGAAAGATTAGATTTAAATAAAAAGGGTAATAACAAAAACCCGATGACATTGAACGCCATAAGCTTCACTCCTATATCAAAATCAAAAGCCAAACTGAGAAAGAGATAAGTTGCCGAGAATAGACTGGTTAATAGAGAAGCCCTAATCAGTAATTTTGTTCTTCTTAATTCTAGCCTTCCCTTCTTTCTGTCCTCTTTTACAAAGAAATCTATTATGCCCCCCATTTTCATCATTTATACTGTAATGCTTCAAAAAATCTAAGATAAATAGGAAGCAAATTAATAGAATTATACTTGCCAATTGAAATTATATGATCAAACATGCATTTTGTTCGATCAATGTAATTATTCAATCTTTTGAAATACTCGCATTTAAAACTTACAATATTTAATGGTAAAATTAAGGCTATATCAAAAAGAATTTTATCGCTAACAATCAAAACAAAAACCTCTCTCCTTTCGATAGATACTCATAAAGTGAATATAAAATATCATCTTTGAGTTAAACCCTTAGTGATGTATTCTATTGTGATTATTTGAGGGATTAGACTGTAGGGCTTTATCCAAAAGGCAACATAAAAAATTAAACAAATGAACCACCAAAAATTCAAGCTTAGCAAAATCAAAAAAGAATTGGAAATTTCTACAGCAAGAAGTGGTGGTTCCGGAGGGCAACATGTCAATAAAGTAGAAACAAAGGTTATTTTAAGATTCAATGTAAATGAATCACAATTATTATCGGAATTTGAGAAGGAAACCATTCAAAAAGCTTTGGCGGGTAAACTTACAAAATCAGGAGACCTTATTATTACGGCTGAAAATCATTCCTCTCAAATCAAAAATAAAGAATTGGCTTACAAAAAGATGGAGCGTACGCTTTCTAAAGCCTTTGTTAAACCTAAAGTTAGAAAAAAGACAAAACCAACTAAAGCCTCGCAGAAGAAAAGGCTAGAAATGAAAAAAATGCATTCTGATAAAAAGAAAATGAGAAAAAATCCTTTGAAGTAATAGCACTACCATCCCCAGCTACCTTTTATCCCTTTAAATGGCCCTACTACTTTAGATGTAATCCATCCGCCATAGAAATCCCCTTCTTGAGCTTTTACTTTTTCGTCCTCAACAAAACATGCATCCATTTTATGCGCGTAAACTGCAATATGATCTTTAATCTCTTTGAATTTTCTATTTGGTGTAGGGTATCCCCAAGCTGCATTTAAGGCGATGTTATCCCCATTTTTGATATTGTAATAAAAGGAAACCCCTTTGAATTCACATGCTGTACTATGCGTCCCTTCAATTAGCGAGCCCTCTTTAAAGCAAGATATTGGTAAGTAATAAGTAGGTGGATGACTGGTTTCCAAAACTCTATAAGATTTGTTTGTATCTGCTATTACTTCACCATTAAAAATGATTCGTAAATGAGCCTTAACAGCCTCAACTGCTGGAGGACGAGGATAGTCCCAAACAGATTCCTGATCTGCCTTTGGTTTTATTTTTTTCATAGATTGAAATTCAGGGAACTAGATAGGAGCTTTTACCCTCTTCAAAATCAAATAATGCTCTAATATGACCTTCTTTATTAAGTTGAAGAATTTCAGCTTGTGAAACTTTTAAAACAATTACAGCAAAATACACATCGTCAAACTCACTTTTCAATTGATGAGCTTCTTTTAAGGAATTAACCTCTGCACCGGGCTTTTTTTCAGTATTGTAAGATTCTTTTCCGCCATGAAGTGAATTCCAATGTTCAAGGGCTATCTCGTCCTCATGATGAATGCTAATCTCTCCTTTCAATTTAATCTGACAGTTCTTTTGCTTATCATAAGCCAAAACAGAAACCAAGGGATTTTCCTGGATCTCAGAAATTTTAGTTGATCTGAAGTCTGTATAAATGAAAAGCTCTTGAGTTTCAATTTTAAATTTTCTTAATACCACATATCTGGAATTTGGAAAACCTTTCGATATGGTATTAAAAATAATATACCTAAAAGCTGATTTATTATCGCTACTTGCTCGCTTCAGAGCATTTAGCATTGCAAATTTTATATCATCTAGATTATCTTTTGCTTCAATTAAACTCATGAAATTCTCTTATTGATGCTTTTATTCATCCATTTTCCAAATCGGCTCCAAAATATATTTTGATCCCAATTCCATATTTTATAAAAAGACGGAGTCACATGTGAACTCAACTGCATTTTTAGAATTCGTTTATCTCCCCTATTGTCGGTCCAAAATTCTAATCTGAATGGTCTGACTAATCTAAATGAAAAAACATAGCTCCCATAATAATACTGTAAATCACGGTAATGAGGGGTCACTTCTCCAATTTCACCAGCTAATGATAGCATTGGTCCATGATGCGTATTCAACACACCTTTTTCAAAATATTGCTTTTGATTTTCGTTTCGCAAAAATTCAACTCTAAATGGCCAAGTTTGATTGTCAATAAAGGTTTTAGGGTCATTTAACCAATCCCATATTTGAGATTCCGTATAGGGGGAATCATATTCCTTAGTGAAAATATGAGTTTTGAATTTCGGGGGTTTAATCTGAAGCGACTGCGTAGTTTCCATCTATATATTTTAGTAGGTAACTACAAGCTTTTTATTTTGTTGGAAATTATATTTTTATGAAAAAATAAATGGAATTCAGTTGATTATTGTCAACCGAATTCCATTTACAAATTATTTAATTATTGTTTGATAAATCTAGCTTGATGTAAATCATGCCCATCTTCAATAATCAATTGATAAACTCCTGCAGCTAGATTTTTAGTATTTATATTTACTTGTCTCGCATTATCATAAAAATCAATTTCAACCCTTCTGCCAGTTAAATCAATTAAATAAACATTGTGATTACCATTTTGAAAATCATAATTAACCTTCAATTGGTCTTTGACAGGATTAGGATATAGAGATAAGCTGTTCATTATTCTCTGGTTTCCTAAAACTTCATCTTCTCCCTCAATTATATCTATTGTAATGATAGCTTCATCCGTTAATAATCCATCTGAAACTTCCACTATGAGTACAATTGAATTATGAGTTTCAAAATTAATTAAGGTTGAGTCTAAAACACTTAAGACTCCATTATCACTTAAGTTAAACGCCCCCTCTATCTGAGCATTTACAATTACAAAAGATAAGGAATCATTTTCTGAATCATCAGCTACTAGTTCTCCAATTTCAAAACCTGTAATAGCATCCTCTGCCACTTCAAAAGTTTGATTATTTATACTTGGAGCTGTATTTTCATTGACATCAAGTATTGTAATGGTTACAACTGCAGAATCAGTAAACTCACCATCTGAAACATTTACTCCAATTTCAAAAGAAGTAATACTTTCATAATCAAAAATAGCTGAATCGGCTATGGTTAAAATTCCAGTTGTACTCAATTCAACCGCATTTTCTATCTCCGAATAATGTAAACTGTAACTTAAATTATCATTCTGTGGGTCATTTGCTACTATGCCTCCAATTTCAGTTCCTAGTAGGCTATTTTCATTGATTTCGAATCCTTGATCATTTACAGTTGGTGAGGTATTTTCAAGGACATCAAGAATTGAAATGCTTACAACTGCAGAATCCGTAAACTCTCCATCAGAAACACTCACACCAATTTCAAAAGAAGTGGTGCTTTCATAATCAAATATGGCTGAATCGGCTATGGTTAAAATTCCACTTGTACTCAATGCAATTGCACCTTCTATTTCCGTATAGTGTAGACTGTAACTCAAATTATCATTCTGTGGGTCATTCGCTACTACGCTTCCAATTTCAGTTCCTAGTGGACTATTTTCATTGATTTCGAATCCTTGATCATTAATAGTAGGTGCTGTATTTTCTATCACATCATTGATTATGACGGTGATTTCAGCTGAATCTGTTAATTCACCATCGAATACAGTAACATGAAAATCTAGTACTGAATTAGTTTCATAATCAAAAACAGATGAATCAGAAATTGTAAGGATACCAGAGGCACTCAATGCTACGGCATTAGCAAATTCAGAAGAAGTCATACTATAAACTAAAGTATCTTGATTTGAATCAAAGGCTACCAATTGTCCAATAATAGTAGAATTCGCACTATTTTCGTCAATTCTAAATGTTTGATTATTTATGACTGGCGCTTCATTAATGATAACTTCCTCAATGATGACACTGATTGCTGCAGTATCTTGCAATTCTCCATCACTAACTTCTATGCTTAAATCGATTACATTGTGGAGATCATAATCTATCAATGTTGAATCATTTACAATTAAAACCCCAGAAGAAGATAAATTAAAGGCACCTGAAACAGAACTTGTTAAAATTCTAAAGCTTAAAGAGTCTTCATTAATGTCATTTGCCTGAATTTGACCTACCATCTCATTAGAAAGCGGATTTTCATTAATTCTAAAAACTTGATCACTAATTACAGGCGCTTCATTGATCACTTCCTCTATTACATTTAATGAGACTGGTATATTGATTTCTGCCTGATCAGGATCATTATGATTTACGGTTATTTGAGCATTGTAATTACCAATTCCCAACGCATTAGCATTAAAATTAACACCTATCTCCATTTGTCCACCAGCAGGAATAGTACCTTCAGTTGGCTCCATTGTTAACCAACTAGCTTTGGTATCAATTAAATCTAAATATGCCTCCATTACATTAGTCATGACCGTATTATCATAATATTTACCAATATTCCCTGCAAACAATAAATAGTGAAGGTTATTTATATCAGTCAAATCATTTATTCTATGAAAATCATCATTCGTATTGGTACTAAATTCATGATTAACTATACCATTATCTTCCACTATGATTAAATGATTTACAGAAGGGTCGCCAGCATTATACACCCTTTTAACAAAACCTACATAGTTTTTACCATTCTTGGTCATTTCAATCACTGCGCCATCTGCAGAGCCTGAGCCATCTGCCCCTAGGTTACCATTGATGCTAAAATTACTAACTGCTGCTACATCTGCGGAAAATATGAAAAGGCCATCATACTTTGCTGTAAAATAATGATGGTTATTTAAATATATAGAACTGTCTATCAAGTTGTTTGAATAACTTATATTACCTCCAAAATCGGTACTTAAACTATTTCCACCATCATACATATCTCCGCCACCATCAGAAATATTAGTACCCGTAAAACCATTTGAGAACAAGTAGTTATCTGGTATCAGGTTAGTTAAATTGGTGTTAGCGGTATCCAATCTTGCAAGAAGATCAGCTAGATTAATTTCTTGAGAAGATAGTACTTTTGCTTTTGTATCCCTTACCTGCTGGTAGATATCCTGATCACTAAAAGCAATTTCAACCTTTTCTTGATTTTGGTTTACTTCATCTCCTACAAATTCTTCTGAATTAATAGTATTAGAAGTTGTACTTACACTGAATTGTGATAATTCAAAATTTAAATCAGATCCTCCTAATGTATTATCTATGTTGAAGGTTTGTCTACTTTCATCATTTTGCTCCAAGGTTTCAGTAAAACTGTCCTTCACAATATTAATTAATGGAGGTAATGTAGCGGTAGAGAATAGTTCAATAGAAGTGGGACTATTCACTACATCATTACTGGTAAATATTAATTGGTTGACATTATTGCCTTCTACAGTTGGTAAGTATTCAATAGTTAGTGAAATACTCTCATTCGGACTTAACTCAAATGAGGATACATCCACAGTAAAATCAGTATTATCGAAACTCACATCCGAAACATTAAGTAAATCAGTTCCTATGTTTTCAACAATAATAGATTTTGTATTTGACTGTCCGATAAAGATAGGATCAAATACTAAGCTATCAGAATGAGCGTATAAAGTAGGTTCTCCGGTTACTTCTAAACTCACAGGTACTCTCACCACTTCATTTTCCGGATCATTATTGTATAGTATTACTTCCGCAAGGTAATTACCACCATTTAATTCAGTCGCATCTATTGTCAATTCTACAATCTCAGACTCTCCAGCATTTACTTGACCATTTAATATATTGGAGCTAAGCCATTGGGCCCCTAAATCAGTTTCAAATAATCCAAAACCAAGACCATTTTCACCTTGAATAAAATAAATTCCATTTTTTGACCCTTTATTACTAAAGACCATACCACCATCACTTACGTTAAACAATGGAATTGAACTTACGCTCCATTGCGCACTATCAATATTATATTCGTACCAATTGTTACCACCATAACTCCCATAGGTATAATATTTACCATTATAAGGATCAATTGCGGATGCTAATACAGCTCCTCCTGGCAAATTACCTAATACTTCCCATTCATCATTTGCAATATTATATCTAGCAAAATTAGTACTGCCATCTCCAGTATGGCCGTATAAATAGCCTTCATAATATTCAAGTCCACCCCAAGAATTAAAATATATGGATGGAGAATTCATTTCTAAAAATTGAGAAGTATTTGGATCAAACCTGAATAAAGAATTATTATTAACTAAATAAACATAATTTCCATCGGTAGCTATATTTCCGGTATTTAAAGGTGAAGAGATGGTATTCCAAGTATCAGTCGAAATATCATAAACTGCAAGTTGTGAACTTTTTGTAAAGGAATTATAAACCTTTCCATTTAAAACAACTGCTCCTCCGTTGTTTCCGCTACTTACTGGACTTGAAGTAAGGGAAGACCACACTTCATTTTCAATTGAATAATGATAAAAATTATTGCTACTATTTTCAAAAGCATAAATGTCGGTTTTGGCAGAATTGATAGAGACAGCAGTCATAGAAACAGGTGTGTTATTCAAGGCCGTAAACTCACCAGCCACCAACGGCATATTATCTAATACTCGATTGGAAATCGTTTCTTTATTATTATTAATGCCATCATTTAAGTTTTGATTAAAAGCTGCATACTTGTTTGCTTGGGCATTAATATTAATAACATCTAATTGCCAATCTAATACGCTACCACCTAAACTATTATCAATCACTAAGTTTTCTGTGGTGCTAGTGCCACTGTTCAATGCCAAACTTAAACTATCTGGATCAACATTAATTTGAGGGGGAATTAAGCCTTCTGCTAGTAATTTAACTATGCTAATTAGATTGCTTGTATCATTACTAGAAATTTCAAGATCTATATTATTTACGCCTTCCGCAGTAGGTGAATAGGTAATTCCTAATTCAATCGATTGACCAGGAGCCAAATCAAAATTAGTACTATCTATGGCGTAATCAGAACTAATAGTATTGATTGAATTAATTTCTAGTACATCTGAACCAACATTATTGATAATGAATGATTTTTCAATAGACTGACCCAAAAAGACATTTCCGAAAGAAATAGAATCTGTACTGATATTTATTTCAGGAATTCCTGTTACTTCCATGGAAACAGGAATCTTTTTAACAGGCGTTACAGGATCATTACTATTGATAGTTAATTCAGCATTATAATTTCCTCCCAATAGTCCTGTCGAATTAAAGTTTAATGCGATATCTTTAGAAGTTCCGGCTGCAATAGTATCACTCAAAATATCAACTTTAAGCCAATCGAAGCCTGATGTTTCCAAAGAATAACTTAAAATCTGACCTAATAATGGAGCCGAATTTAAGCCACTGTTATACAACCATTCTAATGTCATACCAGTAGCAATTACCTTACCCGATCCAATTTGATATTCTGCAAGTGTGGTCACATCAGAAATTTCTGTTTTAACAATTTCAGTTGCATTTGCTGGTAGATTATTGAAATAATTATGGTTTGCTGAACTCCCCTCTAAAACCTGAGGTAATCCTGCTACAATTGGGTGCAGGCTGTCTAAAACAATATTAAAATCTTCATAATTGCCGTTAATAGCATCTACTCCTCCAGCCAGTTGAACGTCATAGCCTTGGGTTGCCACTTGATATTGTATTATGCCACCGTTACTAACAAATCCCTCTAACTTACTTACCTGATTTGATAAATCCTCATAATACTGCATGGGTTGGTCCCCAGCTGTAATAATTAAATCAATGTTACTTAAATCATAACTGGCCAAATCTGATGATAAAATGCCGACAGCGGTAATGCTAGTTTGGTCATAAATAAAATCCAACATATCAACACCCCATGCCAATCCATTTTGAATGACTAGGATGTTTTTTTCTGCTGAAGCAACATTTTTAGGATGTTCAATTGGAATCCATTCCTTATTGTCATAAGAATTAGTATAAATGGAATTTGATAATTGCTGACCATTTATTTGGTTATTTCCATATACTTTGTTCAAATCAACATACAAATTACTACCTCCTGAGGTATTATCGATTGTGATATATTGAATAGTACTGTCATTTGTCATTAAGTTTACCCCAACACTATCAGGTGATACTGACATTACTGGTGGTTCAACACCATATCCCAGTAAATTAACAGACAAAACAGGAGTTATGGAATCATTTGAATAGATCTTCAGTGTGTCTTCTATCAATCCTAGAGTTTTAGGTAAAAAGCTGACTTCTATATCATATTCATCTCCTGAGGCCAGGGCTAAAGAAGAGGCATCAATTTTAAAGTTCTCTGTGTTTAAAGTGATATCAGAAATAAGTAACGTATCAGTCCCTATACTTTTGATTTGAACTGTTTGCTTCAAGGTGTCATTTATAAACAAAGAATCGTAATCTAACTCTACAGTGCTAAGTTCGATTCCCGGAGCACCCGTTACATCAATTTCAGTCGGGATACTTATATTAGAACTATAAGGGTCATTAGAAATGAAAGTAAGGCTGTCTTGATAATTTCCAGAAGGTAAATTTTTAGAATTGAAGACTACATTTAATTCTATACTTTCCCCTGGATTCACCACAGCAGATTGTAATGAAACACTTTGCCATTTTGGCTTACCGCCATAAACGATTACATCATCAAAAAACCATCCTGGAAAATTTTGAACTTCTCCATCTCCAGTATCGAAATAGAAGCGTATTTTGACAGTTTCTCCTTCGTAATTACTTAAATCATATTTTGAAGTAATCCAACCATAGGAACTGCCATTTGGAGCTGAATTATCACTAGCCGTTCCTCTTAATGGCTGCCAATTAGTTCCATTGTCGGTTGTAATATCTACCATACAGTAGTCCCAGCCAGTTTCAGTTTCGTAGCTTTCTCTAAAAGTTAGAAAAATAGAATCTTGGCTAATGGAATTTAAGGTAATTTCAGGTGAAACAATAGCTGTGTTGATTCTATTTCCAGTATCATAATCCGTTCCACCTGCTATTGCACAATTCATACTACTAACTGGGCTGCTAGAATTCACATCTGTTAAATGCCATAAATCATCTCCTGAATAAACTTCAATTGTCCAATCAGACACATCGCCTTCGAAATTATTTTCATAAATAATATTTCCATCAATTGAATCAGATAAATTGAATAAACCAGATCTATTCGACACATAATTCTTGCTTTCAAAAGATTGATGTTGAGTACTTCCAAAACTTATTTTAGAAATATTAAGCGATTCATAATTGGCATTACCAACTTCAAAATTCAGTGGGTAGTTTCCATCGTTAAAGACAGTCAATGTTTGAGAAATACTATCACCAGATAACATATCTGCATATAAACTATCTGGTTCAATTCTAATAGCAGGTACATCTGTGGTAGAAGCAGTTATTACATTTGATATACTAGAGGTTTCACCATAAAAATCTTTACTCTTAATGGCTACATAATAGGTGGTAAGTGGTTCTAGATTATTCAGTGTAAATGTTTGCGATTCACCATAAGGAAATGGATTAGGTACATTGGTGATTGAATCCGCTAAATCAAAATTCGCACTATCTATAACAGATGTTGAATATCTTATATCATATTCGCTGGCAACTCCTACTGTATCACTACCTCCCGGTGCAGTCCAGTTAATAGTGATTTTAGTGGGTTCAGCGTCTATAAAACTTAAATCATTAATTGCTGAGGGCGGAATTCCATCATTACTTTGCAATGCAGTAAATGCATTTAGCCTTCCACTACCCAATAGATCAATATAACCAGAGTTTAAATCATTAATATTGTCTGTTGTGCTTGTAAGAATATTCCGTAATCCATCATTTGTCAAATCAGGAAATTGTGAAACAATCAAAGCCGCCACACCAGAAACATGTGGGCAAGCCATGGAGGTACCTGAAATTGTGGAATAATTATTATTTGGGAAAGTACTCAAGACATTTGAACCTGGAGCAGCTATATCAACCCAATCCCCATAATTTGAGAAAGAAGATTTTAAATCATTATGGTCAGTAGATGAAACAGACAAAACAGGCTCGTAAAATCCTGGGTAATGGTCAGCAGAACTATTGTCATTTCCAGCAGCAAAAATAACAATACCTCCATCAAGGGGTCCAACAACATCACCATTTTCATTTCTTCCAGCATTTGCAATGAAATAATCAATTGCATCTAATACTGATTGTTCAAAAACACCAGGAGAAGTATAACCCCAGCTATTTTGTGCAATTACGGCACCATTATCAGCGGCATAAATAAATGCCTCATCAAATCCATCTGTTCCAAAATCACCAAATGTTGCGCATGACATCATTCTGATCCCATCTCCTATACCTGATCCACCTGCCACACCACTTACGCCAATACCATTGTTATTAACTGCACCAACTGTTCCAGCAACATGCGTACCATGTTCAGATTCATTTATAGTACCAGTATTATCACCGAAATTATAACCATATTTGTCGTCTATATATCCATTTCCATCATCATCTACGCCATCAACACCATTAATTTCAGCATCATTTTGCCACATATTAGATTGTAAATCTTGATGATCTACATCTACCCCACCATCAATTATTGCAACAATCACGGAAGGATCTCCTGACTCTATTGCCCATGCATTTTTTAAATCAACATCTGCTCCAGCCGTGCCTCCTGATTGCCCAGTATTATCATAATGCCATTGTTGCTCTAATAAGGGATCATCCGAATCAACTAAAGAGGATTCCAGATTTTGGATAATTTCATAGTTTTTAGTAGGATCATAATTGTCAATATAGACCTTCTCGTAAAAAGGCTCTGCCTTACTTACGAAATTACAATTTTGATAACTTTGAACACAAAACTCTTCACTTGATGCAATTGCATTCCTATCAACTACTATCTCATACCATCTATGTAATCCAGCCTCACGATGACGCTTTTCAAAACGAGCAGAAGATTTAAAGAGTCTTTCCATACTAATAACTTTAAACCGCTCATTTAATGAGTCTAATTCCGGGATACCATATTCAATATAGCCGTTGGAGGATTTACTTTGTTTTAGAGTTTCAAAGGTTTGAGTAAAATTTCGCTCCAGCTTTACTTTAAACTTTAGGCTTTGAGCAAACATTTGGGTGCTGAAACAAAAAACAGAAACACTTAAGAAAATAAATGTTTTAACAAGCAATTGAACGGAGGTAATTCTTTTGGTCAATAGTGAAAAAAGTTAAGTTACTAAAATGATTTATATTTAATATATGCAAAACGCAATGATATGGATATTTTCGGAAAAAAATAATGTTTTGCTGTTTTTTTAGATAAACAAGCCAAAAAGGTACATGAAAATTAATCAATCATATTTGATTTTTTTCATACCAGTTTAATCCTTTTTTTTTTCCAAGATCAGATTCTTTTGTTAAGTAAATTCATTTACAATGGTCAGTAAAATTGTAATAAATCTTTAGATTTATTTGATTTGAATATCATTTTTTACATATAAATATAATTTTTCCATTAGTCAAACTGTAGAGGTACGTCAAAAAAATACTTTTATTTGCAATCGAAACCGCAAACGATTTCGGAATTATTGTTTGTATATCCTTTCCTTTATAAACTTTTATTACTTTAATTGGAACCTAAACCAAATAAAATATTTTATGAAACGACTTATTTCACAACCCCTTTTTGGATTATTGTTTATTGGAATAATTATATCATGTTCGGACGGTAATCAGCTAGAAGAACAACGAAAACACTCAACCAAAAAGGCAACCGATCCATTTTCTGATGTAAATCAAGAAAATAGTAATTCAAACCAAAGAAATCCAGGTCCTGGTGGCGGAATCATAATGCAAGCATTCTACTGGGATGTTCCGGCTGGTGGAACTTGGTATCAGACCATAGAAAATAAAATTCCAGAATGGGATGCCGCAGGTATAAGTGCCATTTGGCTCCCTCCTGTTTCAAAAGCTATGAATGGTGGCTATTCTATGGGATATGATCCATTTGATTACTTTGATTTTGGAGATTATGATCAACAAGGCTCTGTTGAAACTCGCTTTGGTTCACGATCAGAACTTGAAAGCTTAATTAGCACCGCTCACCAATATGATATTGAGGTCTATGCCGATATCGTATTAAATCATAATAGCGGGGGAGATTTGGAAAACAATCCTTTTACTGCAACTGAAACCTATACTGATTATAACCCAGCATCTGGTAAATTCTACAGATCTGCTAGTGATTTTCACCCAAACAATATTGTGCAGAATGATGAAGGCGTATTCGGAGGCTTCCCTGATTTGAGTCATTCTGTACCTTATGTTCAGGATTGGCTTTGGAATCGTAGTGATGGTGTCGGTAAATATTACAGAGATGAATTAGGTTTCGATGGCTGGAGATTTGATTATGTAAAAGGCTTTGGCGGTTGGGTAGTCCGCGAATGGATGAACAATGTAGGGGGATTTGCAGTAGGTGAATATTGGGATGGAAATGCGCAGCTTTTACAGGACTGGGTAAACAGCACCAATAGAACTGCCTCGGCTTTTGATTTTGCTTGCTATTACAGAATGGATGAGGCTTTTGATGGCAATGACTTGACTAAACTGCAAGGTGACATGCTTTGGAAAAGAGATGCCGCTAAGGCGGTAACATTCGTGACTAATCATGATACAGATGAGATTTGGGATAAAATGCATGCTTATGCCTATATTTTTACTCATGAAGGATACCCTACCTTATTTTATCAAGATTATGAAGAATGGTTAGATCAAGATAAGTTAGATAATTTGATGTGGATTCATAGAAATTTAGTCACTGGCGGAACTGATATTCTTTATGCTGATAATGATGAATATGTGGCCAGAAGAAATGGTAATCCAGGTATAATAGTTTACTTAAATGATTCTAATCAATGGCTGGAAAGATGGGTACCTACTAATTGGGGAAATTCCGTAATTAAAGATTATACAGGTAATTCTAATTGGGAGCCTACCACTCAAAATGATCAGTGGGTTAAAATCCAATGTCCACCAAATAGCTACACTGTTTGGTCACTCAAATAATAATCTTTTTAAGATAGCAAAAGTCACCTGCAATTTAGTAGGTGGCTTTTTTTGGATATAAAGGAATTAAATAAAAAGAAACGGTTTACTAATTCTTATCCTCAAAATCAAAAAATGAATTTAGTATATATAAATCCAATAAAGCTTTAGGGCGGGCGAAAAATTCTCGGATAGTAACTTTTGTAGATGAATATACAGGCACTTCTGCCGCAGGAAAAGCTATGGCATCCATTTCGTAATACTGGCTAATATACAATGCTCTGAAAGCATGAAACTCTTGAGTAATAATAGCCACATCATGATGATTAAAGACTTCCTTACATCTATAAACGCTTTCTATGGTACTTAAACCAGCAGTATCAATAGAAATTGCACTTTCAGGAACTCCTTTCTTCATCAAGGATTTTTTCATGTCATTAGGCTCATTGTAATAGCGCGTTCTGTTATCTCCACTTAGCAATAAACCTTTTACCTTTCCTTTATGATATAGCTGGGCTGCTGCATCCATTCTATTATCAAAAAAACTGTTGGCCTCACCTTTCATATTTCGTTTACTTGTACCTAAAACCAATGCAATCTCTTTCTTAGGAATATCATTTATATTCTCATAGATATAAGAACTGGTTTTCGAAATGATGAAAACATTGGAAAAAATGGCAAATACTATTGCAGATATTAATAGAAAAAAGCCAAGACGAATGAAGAACTTAATCATTATGTTTTTTGTGATTCAAATGCCTTAACGAAAAACTTTTCATAATCGTCAGGTCTTGCCATACATTTTTTATACCACTGCAAACGGTAATCTGCTTTGGTTAGCTCATCAAATTGCCAATTTTCTACGAATGACCTCATTTTGCTGACTAAACTGTAAAAAGTTATGCCTGCAGCTACGGATACATTATAGCTTTCTGTAAATCCATGCATGGGAAGACGAATATACTCATCTGCCAATTCTTTCGCCTCTTTACTAATTCCATCCCTTTCATTACCCATCACAATGGCTATCGGTTGATCTAAAGGTAAATCTTCTGGAGAACAAGCTTCTTCGTTTGGACTGGTGACTACTATTTTATAACCTTTTGACTTCAAATCTTTAAAGACATCAGCAGTGGGCGTTTTGCTGTCAGGATATTGATGAACATCTACCCATTTGATTGCACCCCTGCTTACACCTCTTCCTAATTTGAAGACATTTTCATTCTCTATTATATGATAATGCTGAATTCCTAAACACTCCCCTGACCGAATTATAGCATTGGCATTATGAGGATCTCGAATATCTTCTAAAACCACTCTGATAAAATCTGTTCTGTTCTCCAAAACTGATTCAATAAAATGCTTTCTTTCTTCAGATAGAAATTCACCAAATTTTTGAGTTAGGAAATGATTCAGATCAGCATTCATATCCTTTAGAATAAGCCTAATTGTTCTTTATCATCATCCACATCAAATTCAACAGAATCTCCTGTTTTGTATTCTTTAGCTTTCTCTTCTTTCTTGCTTTCCAATAATTTCACTTTAGTCACATCATATTGTGAAAGTTTATTTCCGATTGCTTTCCAGCCTTTCACATCAATCAACATATCAAAATCATAGGTAGCAGACTCTTTTTCCCTGCCTTTTCCTTTACGAAATTCTACTTCTAATTGTGGGTCTTTATCCGTACTCACAACAGTCAGAGTTGATTTTTTATGTTCTGAAATAAATACAAAAGGTTTATTAAGTGTTCTGGTTTCAATTTGGAAACGCTTCACAAAAAAGTTTTTGGATGCTCCGTCAAAATAAACACATGAGATAATTTTATTAGGATCGAATTTCTCAATTAGTTCTACTTTTTCACCATCAAAACGATTAGTCAGTTCATAATTGCTCAATTCATAAGAACCATCCTTATAAATTACTAAAATATTATCATCTCCATGGAAGGAGCCAATCAATTGTCCTCTTTCATCTGTATTTAATTTGCCTACAGATTGGTCATAGTAGATTTTTAAGCCACCAAAACTACTTTCACCTAGCAATTTAAACTCGATTTTCTTTACAGGATATTTAGTCAGGATATTACCTCCCGCTCCTCTTCCTTTGATTTCCAATTCGGCAAAATCAAAATCAAATACATTCACTCTTGCTCTACATGAATTGGATAATTTGACATTGATCACTTCCGATTCTCCATTTGGACGAGCTTCCAAATACAATACTTTAGAACCTTTCGCACCTTTGGATAAATCATAATCTCTATCACGTGTTACAGATAATACCTGGAATCTTTTCACCATGGTACGCCCAGTTTTTCCATCCAAATAAGCAGCATTATAAACCCTGCGCTCATCATTTTTACGGAAAATATCTACATGAATAATATCTTTGCCTACGAATACTTTTTCATCAATTCGTACGACTTTGTATGTTCCATCACGCTTGAAGGCAATCACATCATCTAAATCAGAGCAATCGGTTACGAATTCATCTTTCTTCATTCCATAACCAATAAAGCCTTCTGCCCTGTTGACATAAAGCTTCTGGTTATTGGCCGCAACAGTATGAGCCTGAATATTATCAAAGCTCTTAATCTCTGTTTTACGCTCTCTACCTTTACCGTATTTCTCTAGTAAGCCTTTGTAATAATCTATAGCATATTCAGTCAAGTTTTTCAAGTGATGCTCTACCTGTGCCAATTCATCTTCCAGCTTGCGCATCAATTCATCTGCCTTAAACTTATCAAATTTCGAAATTCTCTTGATTTTGATTTCCGTAAGGCGGATGATGTCGTCTTGGGTGATCTCTCTATAGAATTGAGGTTTAAATGGATCTAAACCTTTATCAATTGTCTCTAAAACAGCCTCCCAGGTTTCACATTCTTCAATATTGCGGTAAATTCTGTTTTCTATAAATATTTTTTCCAAAGAAGAGAATAGTATTTTCTCCATCAACTCCCCTTTTCGGATCTCTAGTTCACGCTCTAAAAGTTCAAGCGTATCTTCAACATTCTTATTTAATATCTCATTAACGGGTAAGAAAATAGGCTTATCATCGATAATCACACAAGCATTAGGTGAAATGGAGATCTCACAATCCGTAAAGGCATAAAGTGCATCTATTGTGATATCAGGTGATTGCCCAGCCGCTAATTGCACTTCAATCTCAACATCCTTTGCAGTATTATCGACCACTTTCTTTACCTTGATTTTACCCTTATCATTTGCTTTAATAATGGATTCGATCAATCCTGTGGTTGTAGTACCAAATGGAATATTCTTAATTAAGAGCGTTCGCTTCTCTCCTTCTTCAATTTTAGCTCTTACTCTTATTTTCCCACCTCTCAAGCCTTGATTATATTCTGAGAAATCTGCCATCCCCCCAGTCGGAAAATCAGGATAGATTTCAACTTTTTTATTCTTTAATACCTCAATACAGGCTTTGATTAACTCGCAGAAATTGTGAGGAAGAATTTTAGTAGAAAGACCAACTGCAATACCTTCAACCCCTTGCGCTAATAGTAATGGGAATTTTACGGGTAAAGTAACAGGTTCTTTCTTACGACCGTCATAAGATAATTGCCACTCAGTAGTTTGAGGATTAAAAACCACATCCAAAGCAAATTTTGAAAGTCGGGCTTCAATATAACGAGGTGCAGCTGAGCTATCACCCGTTCTGATATCACCCCAGTTCCCCTGTGTTTCAATCAGGATATCCTTTTGCCCCATGTTTACCATAGCATCACCTATGGAAGCATCACCATGCGGGTGATATTGCATAGTCTGCCCTATGATGTTGGCTACCTTATTGAAACGACCATCGTCCATTTCCTTCATGGCATGCATGATCCGCCTCTGAACAGGCTTAAACCCGTCTTCATTGGCAGGTACCGCTCGCTCTAGGATTACATAAGAAGCGTAATCCAAAAACCAGTTTTCGTACATGCCCGATACGGCAATCACATTATGTAATTTATCCTTCTCTTCTCCGTTTTGGCTGTTTTTAGGTTCGTTATTTTCGTTATTTTCTTCCATTTGAATTAATCAAAGACGATATTCTGATATTAATATTTTTAGGAGCAAATCCATATTTGCATCCTTTTAAAGCTTTAAACCTCTCAATAAAATATAAGAGAAATTCAGTTGAATTAAATGATTTCTATAATACACTGTTTCCGATCTGAAGACACCTTCATCATTGGTAAAAAGGACCTCATCACTAAAAGGACGTATTAGTCCAATAATGTATCTTAAATCCAAACTAGCATTATCAAATAAATGATATTTAACTCCTGTAATTAAACCGAAATCAAAATTATCATAAGATCTATAATCTGAAACTGTTACATTTTCAAATTTTGAAACCGTATTAATTAAATAGCCAAACTCTAAGCCAGCCTGCATATCAAAATCTTTATTTATTTGATATGAAGCTAAATATGATAAGTTTAAATAATTTAAATTAAGAGTTCCTAAGGAGCCATTATTTTCATCTGAGTATCTGGCTCCTTTATTGGAATATACTAATTCACCTAAAATATTTAATTTATCAATAAAGTTAAAACTTAGATAAATACCACCATTAAAAGCCAATTTGGGTTTATAGTCAGTGCTATTTTCATAAGTACTTTTATTAATTAAATCTACTCCATTCATTCCTGCTTTTAAACCAAAATCATATTGGCTAAAAGCAATAGAAGGAAATACATAAATAATTAATATGAGAATCTTCATTTATCAAATGTATTATGCCTCAGCTAATTCTTCCTCCAGATCTTTCTCTACTCTTAATTTATCAATTATAAATTGCTGTCTTTCCATGGTATTAGTTCCCATATAGAAAGTTAAGAGATCCTTTATTTTCGTTTGATTACTTAAGATAATGGGATCTAACTTGATGTTTTCATTTATAAACTCACCAAATTCTTCTGGGGAAATTTCACCTAATCCTTTAAATCTTGTGATTTCAGCTGCTTTTCCAATTTTTTCTATTGCTCTTCTTCTTTCTTCATCCGAATAGCAATAGATGGTTTCCTTTTTATTTCTTACCCTAAATAAGGGTGTATCTAGAATATATAAATGTCCATCACGAACTAAATCAGGGAAAAACTGTAGGAAAAAGGTCATTAAAAGCAAGCGAATATGCATTCCATCTACATCGGCATCCGTTGCAATTATCACTTTTCTATAGCGTAATCCTTCTAAACCTTCTTCTATGTTTAATGCATGTTGCAAGAGGTTAAACTCCTCATTTTCATACACTAACTTTTTGGTCTTGCCATAGCAATTTAATGGTTTACCCCTTAAACTAAATACAGCCTGCGTTTGCACATCTCGTGATTTAGTAATAGAACCTGAAGCAGAATCTCCCTCCGTGATGAAGATCATGGTATCATCCTTTCTATCGTGCTTTGGATCATCATAATGCACTCTGCAATCCCTTAATTTCTTGTTATGAAGGTTGGCTTTTTTAGCTCTTTCATTAGCCAATTTCTTGATTCCCGCCATGTCTTTGCGCTCTCGCTCCGACTGCATGATTCTTTTTTGAATCGCCTCAGCAGTTTTAGGATTTCTATGTAGAAAATCATCTAATGCTTTCTTCACGAAATCATTAATGAATGTTCGCATAGTTGGCCCATCAGGTGCTACATTTTGAGAACCAAGTTTGGTTTTCGTTTGAGATTCAAAAACAGGTTCCTGAACTCTAACAGCTATTGCAGCTACTATGGCTTGCCTTATATCAGAAGGGTCATAATTTTTACCATAAAAATCACGAATGGTTTTTACGATAGCCTCTTTGAAAGCTACCAGATGCGTTCCACCCTGAGTTGTATTTTGACCGTTTACGAATGAGTAATATTCTTCACCATATTGATTGGCGTGGGTCATAGCCATTTCAATATCTTCTCCTTTCAGATGGATAATTGGATAGCGATTGGTTTCTTCATCTGACTTTCGATCTAATAAATCTTTTAATCCATTAGCTGAATGGAATTTTTCACCATTGAAATTAATGGTTAAGCCAGAATTTAGAAATGCATAATTCCACATTTGCTCTTCCAAGAAGCCTGGAATGAAATGATAGTTCTTAAAAACTGTTTCATCGGGCTCAAAGGCAATTAAAGTACCATTTCTTCCGCTTGAAGAAGTTACGGCAGAATCATTAGAGATCACACCTCTTTGGAATTCAGCTACTTTTGTTTGTCCTTCACGAAATGCTTGAACCTTAAAATAATTAGATAAGGCATTTACTGCTTTTGTACCCACCCCATTTAGTCCAACAGATTTTTGGAAGGCGCCCGTATCGTATTTACCTCCAGTATTGATTTTGGAAACACAATCTACCACTTTACCAAGCGGAATTCCTCTTCCATAATCTCTAACCTCTACTCTTTGGTCGGTTATTTTGATTTCTATTGTTTTACCAAACCCCATCATATGTTCATCAATGGAGTTATCAATCACTTCTTTTACCAATACATATATCCCATCATCAGGAGAAGAACCATCTCCTAATTTACCGATATACATACCAGGTCGCATACGAATATGCTCCCGCCAATCCAGTGATTTTATACTATCCTCGTCATATTGAAATTCTGCCATCGCGTTTATTGGATTGAAAGTTTTAGCTACTCAAATTTTAAAATTACAAAGCTTTTTCTAATTGTAAAGCTTTTTGGATTTCACTCTAAAGTAAATTAGGCATGAAAAGCCATTAAAATAGATGAAGTCTTACATCAAGCAAACCCAAGAAATTATTTGAATATGAGTTAATTAAAGAGATTAAAATAATGCTTTAATCTTAAAGAAAAATATTTTAAAAAATTATTTATTTCTTCTTAGAATGAAAGGTAACCAAAGTATCCAGAAAGAAATAATAAGCAAACTAATAATGATTAAGGGCAAATAACCACTTTGCGTTAAACCTTCTTCGTTGTTAACGAAAATGAATACTGTTAACAAACTCGCAAAGAATAAATTGAATGTTCCTGCCAAACTTCTTGCCCAGGTAGCAAGCGTATTCCTGGCTTTTTCATTTTTAAAATAAAAATTGGGGCCAAAAGGTTGGCTTTTAATAACTACTGCCAGAGCAACACAGATAAGTACAATTATAGTTGGTATGATGAGACCGGTATAAAACAATGTATTATTACTAAATTGAATTTGATTATCTAAAACCTTGATATTCACAATAGATAACTCTGCAAAATATGCATATGTGTAAAATAAAACGGCTAAATATGCTATGCTAGTACCAATTAAAAAAGCTCTTGAAATCCTGTCCATAATTATTATTTGATCGCAAAATTAATTTTATTCACGAGTATTTCAGCATTTTTTCAAGGAAGTTTTTATTCAAAATGTTATATTTCGAAACGAAGCTAAGATTAGCGATGTTAAAAGCATAAAATTAATTAAGATGGATTTTAACCCAGTGATTTTATCAATCCCTATTTATTTTGCCCTTATCGGGATTGAATTGCTTATTCAGGCTGTAAAAAGATATAGAATTTACAGATTGAATGATGCTATTACCAATATCAGTTGTGGAATTACGCAGCAAGTAACAGGTATTTTTTTTAAAATATTAAGTGTGGCAGCTTATCAATGGGTTTTTGAAAACTTCGCTTTGTTTTCTATAGCACCTACTTGGTACAATCTCATCTTACTGTTCATCTTAGCTGATTTCTTCTATTACTGGGCGCATAGAAAAAGCCATGAGATCAATTTATTTTGGGGAGGGCATGTAGTGCATCATCAAAGCGAGGATTATAACTTCTCAGTTGCCTTAAGACAAGGCTCTTTTCAAATCATTTGGACATTTTTCTTCTACTTTCCTTTAGCAATTATTGGATTTGATACTTTAAGTTTTGTGTTAATGTCTGGATTGGTAACGGTTTATCAATTCTGGATTCATACTGAAACCATTGGGAAATTAGGTCCGGTTGAATTGATTTTTAACACACCTTCTCACCATAGGGTTCATCACGGACGAAATCCAAAGTATATCGATAAAAATCATGCTGGTGTTTTTATCATCTGGGACAAAATGTTTGGTACTTTTCAGAAGGAAGAGGAAAGACCAACTTATGGAATCACCAAACAAACTGCTAGCTGGAACCCTGTTTGGGTCAACTTGCAACACTATGTCGAAATGGGAAAAGGTATAAAGCAAATGAAAGGCTTTAAAAATAAACTCAAGTACATTTTCTACCCTCCTGGTTGGCAACCTAAAGAAATGGGCGGAAAGATGTCAATTCCAGAAGTTGATCCAGAAAATGACAGAAAGTACGATAAACAGACTTCAGGAGCTTTTAGCTTATATGTTTTAATACAATATATAATCATTTTAGGTGGAACAGCTCTTTTCCTTTTCAATGCCGATAAATTTACTGTTTGGGAACAAGTTCTGGCCGTTTCTTTAATTATTTTAGGCGTAACTGGTGCGGGGGTGATTTTGGAAGAAAAGAAATATTCATTTGGCCTAGAGATATTTAGAGTCCTCCTTACTCCTATTGTCATTGCTTTTGTACTTATGCCGAATGCCGGATCATTGATTATCTATTCAATTTTAGCTTATGGAGTTATTTCATTTGCCTCATTAATTTTTATTAAAAAATCATATTCTACATTAAAACAACCATCAACAAAATCAATTTCATGAAGATATTTCGGATAATTCCATTAGTTGTATTTCTAATTATAATTGCATGCACTGAAACTCCAAATTTAGATAATATTGATTTGAAAAAATGGAAGGCGGATAAAAATGCTTGTTTAGAATATCGAATAGAAGTAGTTGATGAATTACTTTCTCAAAAGGATAAATTAAAAGGCTTATCTCAAAATCAAATGATAAGCTTATTAGGCACTGCAGATAAACATCAATTATATGAAAGAAGTCAGAAATTTTTTATCTATTACTTGAACCCTAACGAAAATTGCGACCAATACACGGAGGGTTATGTAAAAGCTTTATATATTCGTTTTAATTCATTAGATCAGGCCATTGATTTCAATGTGCAGGAGGTTAATTAAGATTACAACATTTTTTAACGCTATATTAAAAGTTTATCATGGCAAATTGGAGAAGAAAGCTTTACGACTGGAAAATAAGAAATTTAGCCTATGCAATGGCTTTGGGGATTTTACTACTTGCAATTGCTATTTATTTGGTCATTATGCATACGGGTATCAACCAACAAAGCATAATTAGGACCAAGACTCTTGCTAACCTAGATAAAATAAGTTTACCCTTAGCTCCACAATATATTTCTGAGAATAAGGAAAATATAGGTTCAAATATTAGATCTGTAGAAAGAATATTATTTGCTTATACGAAAGGAGGTCAATTAGGAGAAGAAAAAACTGATGTCATAATCAATGATGAATTGAAGACTGAAGTTGAGGAGTTATTGATTGTTTGGAATCCATTAAAAGAAATACTTTATAATATTCAAGATGGAGAAACCTCTGTTAATGATGCCAAGACAAATCTTGAAAAAAGATATAATGCGTTTATTAAAGAACATGCTAAAATTCAACGATTAGTCGATAAAATTAATCGGGAAGAAAATCAAAGAGAAACATTTTATACAATCCTTCTTTACCTATATATTCTCATATTAAGTTCATTTATTTACTGGATAGTAAAATATCTGATCCTAAATCCCATATACAAAATTTCACTTTCCTCTAGAGAATTAGCAAAAGGAAATTTAACTGAGAAAATACCTTATAAGAGTAAAAATGAGCTAGGATATATTGCTCAAAATATAAACTCAATGGCTGAAATTTTAGAAAATGCTACAGATTTCACCACCAAAATAGGCGAAGGTAAATTAGATGCTGATTATAAGGGGCTAGATGAAAATCATGATAATTCACTTGCTTCCTCTCTTTTACAAATGCGCAAAAAAATGCAGGAATCTGCTAAAGCGGATAAAGAGCGAAGTTGGGTAAATGAAGGATTGGCAAAATTTGCCGACATCCTCAGAAATAATAATGATAATATTGAAGAACTATCCTACCAAATTATTTCTAACCTGGTGAAGTTCATGGAGGCTAATCAAGGAGCTTTATTTGTATTGTCTGAACCGGAAAATGAAGATGAACAACCAAGCATTATACTTGAGTCTGCTTATGCTTATGAACGTAGAAAAAGAATTAAAAAAGAAATTGCCATAGGTGAAGGTTTAGTGGGCCAATCTGTTCAGGAAGGCGATAAAATTTATTTAACTGAAGTCCCTGAAGATTTCGTGGAAATTAAATCCGGGCTCGGTGAAACGCTACCAAGATGTGTTTTAATAGTTCCGCTTAAAATTAATGAAGAGATAAAAGGAGTTGTGGAAATAGCTTCTATACAAGATATCCCTCAATATAAAATTGAGTTTGTTGAAAAATTAGGTGAAAATATCGCTTCTACTATTGCCAATGCTAAAACAAATGAGCGTACCAAAAAACTCTTAATGGAATCTCAGGAGATGACTGAGCAAATGAGGTCTCAGGAGGAAGAAATGCGTCAAAACATGGAAGAAATGGAGGCCACTCAGGAAGAAATGGGAAGAGCTCAGACTGAAATGGCGGAAAAGGAAGCAAATCTAAATGCATTAATAAATAATACTACTGATTCTATAATTTTAATTGATACTGATTACAAAATTATATTGATGAATGATGTCATCAAAAATAGATACAAAGGCACTCAGTATGAAAAAATGACTGAAGGGAGTAATGCTTTGGAAATGTTAGGAGATGTTAGAGATGAATGGAAAGGATATTATGATAGAGTGTTTAAAGGTGAGTTTCTTTCATTTACAATCAAAAGTAGCGTAAAAGGAGAAGATTCCTACCGCCACTATGATATTCACCCTATTAAGCAAAAAGATGGCACTATAACCGGAGCTTCTGTATTCTCTAGAGATATCACCAAAGAAAAACAACTTGAAATACAGCGAGAAGAAAATGCCAAAAAACTGGCTCAGAGAGAATTTGTGTTAAATGGGATGATTAACAACACTGAAGACACCTATTTCGCTATCAATACCAATTATGAGATTCTAGTTGTGAATGACGTTTTAAAAAATAGATTCAAACAATCTGGAATCAATTTGAAACCAGGCTTAAGTATTTTAAGCATTTTACCAGAAGATCAATTGGAAAAATGGAAAGCCAGATATGACAAAGCTTTAGCTGGCGAGAAATTGAAAATTGACGAAGTTAGAGAGCTGCAAAGTGGAAACCTCACTATTGAAACAAGGTGTGAGCCTATTTTAAACGATAAAAATGAAGTTATAGGGGTTTCTACAGTTTCTAAAGACATTACGGAACTTGTAAAAGCTCAAGAAGAAAAGGAAAAACTTCAGAAAGAATTAGAAAAGCTAAAAGGCAAAAAATAGTTGGATTTTAAATTGATTTTTGAATATACGATATCATATCGTATATTGGTATTAGAAATTAAAATTTAAGCACCATGAAAGTTACTGCCTTAATACCAGATGAATTAATAGAAAAAGTAAAGGCTAAAAGTGGTGGTAAAAACATTACAGAAAGTTTAATCATCGCTCTAAATGAATACCTAAATGAAAAAAAGGTAGATGACCTTATAGATCAGGTAAATGAAAAGCCTTTAGTTTGGAGTGATAACTTTACTGCTGAAGGAATTCGCAAAATAAACAGGTCTAGATGATTATAGTTGATACTTCTGTTTGGATTGAGTATTTAAAGGGCAACGAACAATATCGAAATGCTTTGCCTAAATATTTAAAAGAGAAACATGTAATAGCTATAAGTGCTGTTTTTGGTGAATTACTGCAAGGAGTAAAGAATAAAAGAGAATTTGAAATCATATCCGGTTTCTGGGAAAGTTTACCAAAAGTAAATGAAGATGAATTATTTAATGAAGCAGGTAAACTTTCCCATGAATTTAAACTTTATAATGCTGGTGTTGGTTTGGTAGACACTTACTTATTGGCAGCAGCCTTAAAACATGATTATGCGCTTTGGTCTTTAGATAAGAAATTGAATAAAGCAATTGATATCATTGAAAAAAAATGATTTTATGATCAAGAACATTTCCCTCCTATTAATTATCTCTGCTGGTATATTTGCATGTCAACCTAACGAAAAGGAAGATTCAAAAGAGAAAGTGTCCGATAAAAAGAATACTTCAAAAACTATCCCTAAAGTGGATATATCCGATATTGAAACAGGAATAAAAAGTTATATTGATACTAAAACCAAAGAGGCAGATGGTTATTTTCATGTAAAAGATGAAAATAAGGAATTGAGATTAAAACTTGTTAGAGTTCATACTGAATACCTTTCCAATTTAGGTCCGAACCGTCATTTTGCCTGTGTAGATTTAGCAGATGAAAATGGTGATGTTTATGATGTGGATTTTTTTATGGAAGGAGAACCTGGCGCTATGGATGTTACAGAAACCACGGTTCATAAATTAAATGGAAAGCCTTTCTACAGCTGGAAACAAAAAGAAGACAAAACATGGCATAGAGTGCCAATTGAATCAGCTTCAAATGATTTGTTAGGTGTGATTGAAGGAGAAGATGAATTTGAATTCTATTATGAAACTACTCTACCCAAAATTCAAAATGAAGCCAAAGTCTGGATACCCATTGCTCAATCAGATAGATTTCAGGATATAGAAATAAAGAGCATGGAAATTCAAGGAGAGGATAAAATGCTATCAGAGAAAGAATATGGCAATAAAGTTTTATACTTAGAATTGTCCAATAAGCACAGCAAGAAGCATATTAAAATAACCTACCATGTAAAACGAAAAGAAAAAGGAGCATATAAAGAAGCCAATGTTGATTTAACAAAATATTTAAGTGAAAATATATTAATGCCTGTAGGAAATGAAAGGTTTAAGGAAATTGTAGCGGAAGCCACTGCTGGTAAAGAAAATGACAGTAAGCTCATACAAGCACGCGCCATTTATGACTATATTATTGATAATATGCGTTACGCTAAAAATGAGAAATACGGAACTGGTGATGCTGTTTATGCTTGTGATTCAAAAACAGGAAATTGTACTGAATTCCATTCTCTTTTCATTTCACTTGCCAGAACAGCCAATATTCCAGCTCGTTTTGCAATAGGTGCAGCAATTCCATCTGATAGAAATGAAGGTGGTATAGATGGCTATCATTGCTGGGCAGAATTTTATGCTGAAGATAAATGGTGGCCCGTTGATATCAGCGAAGGTAATAAATATACCGCATTAGCTACTTATTATTTTGGTAGGCATCCTGCCAATAGAATTGAGTTCACAAAAGGAAGAGATTTGATATTTGAGCCTTCTCCACAATCAAGCCCTGTGAAATTTATGGCTTATCCCATTTTTGAAGTGGATGGAGAAAGTAAGGTGAGTAATGCTAAATTTAGCTTCCAACGAAGTATTAAAAAAGAAATATAGTGCCAAAAAAAAAGCCATTAACTTTAGAGTTATTGGCTTTTGACATTTAGTGATTTCTGTAATTAGTTAGCTGGATGCTCGCTTCCTCCTTCTGTAGGATGTTCTTCATGTTCCCCTTCTTCATGCATTGTACTATCCATTTCCTCTTCCATTGGCATTTCTTCTTCAATAGCCTCATCCTCCATCATTACTTCTTCTGTTGACTCCTCTTCTGAAGCAGCTTCTTTTTTACCATCACCACATGAAATCAATGTAGCAGATAAAAAGAAAATTGCTGCTAATGCAACACGACTTAGGGACTTGATTTTCTCTAAAATTTTCATAGTTAGTTAATTTGGTTATGATTAATGAATAGGAAAGTTAAGAAAATATGCTTTTAAATCAATTAACTTAGTATATAAATAATCATTCTACTGAATCTTGTGTAACAGTATTGATTAATTTTTCAAATTGATCAAATTGTTTTTTATTCCAATACCTAATACTACGCAAATTTTTATTTTGTTCTTCCAAAGTACTATTTAACAAATCTATATCTTTAATTAATTTAAACTGAATTTCTTCTTGCTGATTTTCCTGATTTTGAAGTTGAGTAGAGAGTAATTCAATATTTTGAATCTGTTCAGTTAAATTAGCTGCAATGGCTTCTTGCTTGAGCTTTAAGTTAGCATGATCTTCATAGGATTGATAACCAATTGCCCCGATAAATAAAAATAATAGCAATAAAACTAAACTAGGGATTATGAAATTTACTTTAGACTGCTTCTGAATTTTTAAAGTAGCATTATTAAACTGATCGGAAGCATTAGGAGCAATCACATATTTCTTAGAGGAAAATTGAAATAATTGAATCAACAAATCTCCATCAGCAATAGTATGTTGTTGATATTCTTCAAAATCAGAATTACCGATTTGGACCAAATTATCCTCCAAAGGAGTATAAGGAATAGAAAAACAGGCTCCGCTATTTTCTAACTTTTTTAAAAACACAATTAACTGAAAATATTCAGATAAAGCATTTCGCATGTTATCACCAACTTGGATATAGGCAGTTTGAGTATAAGTTGAAATTTGTAAACAGCTCTTGGAAATAAAATAGGGTGCGATATCTCCAAAGTACAAAACATCTCCTGCCCTTTTTTCAAGTTCTTGAATAACGGTCTGTTCGTGTTCTGTAAAATTCATTTCGAAACTGTTTTTTTATTTCACAATAGTCCTTGGAATTGCTGAAGGTAATCTACTCAACATTTCATTATTCAATAATTGAGTACTGTTTGTAAAGCTACTTACGTTAATAACATTATTTTTCTGTCTTCCAATCAACACAACCTCATCTCCAACTTTAGCATCAGGAATATGGGTAATATCAACCATAAATAAGTTCATATTGATTAATCCTACTATTGGTGCTTTTTTACCGCTAATCAAAACGTAACCTCTGTTTGACAGGGCTCTAGGATATCCGTTAGAATAACCCAGTGGCATTACGGCTATTTTCATTTTATGACTTGCCTGAAAAGCTGTTCCATAACCTATAAAGTCACCTTCAGGAACATCTCGAATATCCATGATATCCGTTTTCCAGCTAAAAATCCGTTTTAAGGCACCATCTGACTTTTTATCTGTCTCCTGTAAATGATGATAATAAATATCAGGACTTGGCCAGAATCCATACTGGGCGACTCCTACCCTTACTAAATCATAAACTGTATCCGGCATGGCTAAAGCTGCTGCCGAACAAGCTATATGTCTGATGTTAGGTTCAAACTTTTTATCCTTACAGATTTTTAAGTATTCTTTGTATTTAGCTTTTTGCTTATCTATTTTAAACTGATTGCTCAAACTCTCTGCACCACCGAAATGTGTACACAATCCTTGGAAAACGATATGCGCTTTGTTTTTCTTTAAAAAGTTAATAGCCTTAGGAAATTCCTCAGCTGGCATACCTGTCCTGTTAGCTCCTGTTTCCACTTCTATGTGGACTTTGGCTGGTTTACCTACTTTTTTGGCTGCTTCCAAAGTAATAGGTAATCGATCATAATTGTAGACAAAAAACTCAATATTATTTTCAATTGCCCAGGGGATATCCTCTTCATAGATAATCCCCATGATCATGATCTGGCTCTTTTCATTACATGCATTGAGTACTTCTTCCGCTTCAAATGAAGACGCCACGGAAAAGTGATGAACACCACATTTTTCCGCCATTGGCACGAAAGATTCAATTCCATGACCATAGGCATTGGCTTTTACTACCGATGAAAGAATTGCTTTCTTTCCTATTTTCTTCTTAATAAAATTAACATTTGCTTTTAATGCTGATTGTTTCAGCTCAATTCTCGAAGAGTGTTTTACCATTTTTTCTTTGTTTCCAGCCAGGTATATGATTTCCCCCAACTATCTTTTGCTAATGTTTTAACTTTTTCTACTTCTGAGGCAGGTATATTATCTACCATATTTTCAGCCTCCAAATCATTGAAATGGAAAGCGTAAGTTCTTGCTGCAAACTGATGCAATGGAAGAGATGATTCTCCATGAAGTTCTCCATTTCCAAATACTGATGGCTTGATGTTTTGTCCCCAATCCTGACGCCCCTCATTATTAGGGTTGAGGAAATAAGCTCTATATTCCCCTTTTGGGTCTTTGTCTACTCTTAAAAGCGATACAGCATGAAAACCTAACATATCTCCTTTAGAACTGGTTATAAAGATCCCTACAGGATTAGGATATATTAATCTGTGTCCGCCATTATAATCAGGATGGCACATAGCATAAAATACTCTCACAAAGCCATCAAAATCAACAATGGCATTTGAGAAATAATCATAAGCAGAAGCAAATCCAATTTGAATCCATTGACCATAAAGCGCTGGATTCACCCATTTGTGCGGGTCTTCTGCCCTACCTGAGCCACGGAGCATCATTTCATTATAAATTCTGTCCAACATCGGAACAAGTGTTACAGAAACGGCATCCAGATTATAATCCAGATTTTGTACCAAGCCTTGTCCCGTTACAGAAGCTTTAATTTCTTGCCCTTCGAATCGGAAGGTAATATCATCCGTAACTGCTGCAGTTTGCACCATATTGATCAGCTTTGCTGGAGCGTGCTGACTCCACATACTGATCCCTCTTGCACTCTGACAGGTAGGATTATTTCCTTGTCCCACACCAAGTGGCTGTCCTAATATTCTGAAAAGGGCTCCAATCAAATATTGTCTGGCACTGACAGCTTGATGAGGGTTTCTAGTGGATTTTAATATTCTTTCTTCCACTTTAGGGTGAATTTTTATGCTACTTAAATTGGATAAACCAGATCTTACAGCTTCTCTTGCTATGGTCCCGTTTTCCATCATCTTCGCCAATCCATAAATACATTGGGCGTTATAAATATGGACAGTTTTTAAAATTAAATCCGATAAATAAGCAGTCAATTCATTCCATCGTGTTTCACCTATGGGCGATAATCCTAATGAGACAGGTACAGTTTGATAATGTTCATTTTCAATTAAGAATTTTAGCAATACTGCATGATATTGGCTTACCAATCCATATTTCAGCATTGATTTACCCATTTCTTCTGCTTCTATGTAAAGTTCAGTATTATTTAAACCTTCCAATAAAGACTGATATTCAGTAACATTTTTACCAGCTGTATTGTCGGTTGGCCTGTAAATGCATCTTTGAAAGCTTAGCAGTTTCTGATCACTTTCTTTTTTTGGATCTAATTCAATTTTTTCTTTTACTAAAGCAATGATTTTCCTTTGCTTTTCAGTCACCACAGGCCTTTGTTCACAAATCAGCGTAAGTTCTTCTGCTAAAGTATCTTTTACATCATCTAAATGAATGTGTTCGGAAAGAAAATTGAATAGATTATGAACCTTATGCAATTCATGCTCACTCATTATCAAGCGAGTTTCCTCAACAGGTTCATTGAAAACAAATTCTAAATTTGCTACGATAACTTCCTGTATGAAACTTTCAGCATCTTCTGATGAAATGATATCAGTTTTGTAATCTCCTTTAGCTATTGCTAATAATCTAAGTTCACTGAGTAGTTCTATGGTGGAATTTGGATGTCCACTTTTTAAAGTACCATTTACTAATCCAGCAACTAACTTAGAAGGATCAGCCCAAGGTGATTCATTAAAAATACCACCTTCAGATATATCCACTATTAAGTCATAAACTAAAGCTAAACCTTCCACAGAATCACTTAAAATATCAATCTGCCCCATTAGTCGGTTAGCTTTCTCTGGCTTTGTTAAAGAAGTTGCAGAGGTGAACTCCTCCAATAGTTCTTGTAATTTCTGATTACTGTTGTCAATTAATGTCTGATTCCCCATGGGATTCTAGTTATTTAAAAGATTCATTGCCAAAGTTAAAAAATGACAAGCGTTAATAATATTCAATTTCGCATCAAATAATGCTAGGAATATGGATATAAAGAAAATTAGCACAAGACAATGCTCGCGCTAATTTTTATTTTTATAAGCACAAGGAAGACACTTGCGCATTACAATTGTTACTTAATGATAGAAATCTACATTTTCATAATGTAATAATAATTCAGTCATTCTATCGGGATCTTCTCCTTTAAAGTTTACTGTACCAAAATGGTTCCCAAAACCATCACGATCGCTAATTTTTTGTGTAGTCATCGGGGGTACCAGGTTATGATCTAAGAAATAGGATTCTTCTTTCAATTCCTCAGGAATTTCTAATTTAGATATAGAATTTTTATGAGGGTAAATCATCACATTTCCATAGAAATTCTTTGGTCTAGCATCTAATGGAGGTAATATTTCTTTTAACTCTTCTTCTGTTAAATTAGGATCATGACATAGTACAAAAGCTCCTAGTGCATCAAAATCATAAGCTTTTCCTGCTAATTCTAGAATGTGACCACCAGGGATTCGGCAAGCTACCTCACCAAAACTTAAAGTGTCATCTTCTGTCAAAAACCATTCCGGGTGAATCATTCCATATTCTATACCAAATAAATCGACCAATTTCTGCATTTCCTTCATGATTTTATCACGCTTAGAATGCAATAAATTTCCTTCTGGAATAAAGTTAGAATAGCCTAATTTGACATATTCAGTAATATTTAAGAATCTAATTTTTCCTTTATGTATGAAAGCTTCACATGAAAATTCCGTTCCAGGTAGGTGACTTTCAGCTAAGCAAGGAAAATCGTCCTCTTGACATTTTTCATCTACATCAGACATGGAACGTAATAAACGGTGCCCAACTGTACCTGCTGAAGCAAAAGGTTTAATGTGTACCCAGCTATCTTCTTCTCCATCTACTTGAAGGTTAGCTTGATTCAATCTCTTCATGAAAGCCTTAACGCCTTCTTTATTATATACTTCTTCAAATAAACCTACACGCAAACCACCAATTAGGGCTTTACGCTTCATCATGGCTTTATTCCTAAATAGAAAGGCACGGTTTAAGACGCGTGGGTCGTTTCTATAGATTGAATTTAAGGCCCCAGCCCACTCAACTGTTTCCTCAAAAAGAGGGACAGCTACATCTGCATTAAAGGGTTTTAATTTTTCGTGCAAATCCAAAGAATTGGAAGTATCACTCCATTCATCGAATTGATATGCAACAAAGGGGATATCATGTTCTTTAGCATATTCCTCAAAATCAGGAAATGATACCACTACATAAGGTTTATTGAGTTTTTGCATACTCTCGATTACGGGTAAACTCCAACCCATTAGTGCAAAACAATTTGCCATAGTTTTATAGTTTTTAGTTTAGTTATTGATTTATAGTAATTACTTAATATAAACTATAAAATTCCCAAGTCCGATATAATACTATGTTATCTGTAAATATGACAAAGGAAAAACAAGAGGGTTGGAAGTTGGAAGTTAGAGGCATGTCGATCCCTAAATAGCATTGACTGTTTTGGTTAAATATACATTTTCTGATTCCCTCGGGTAATTATAGGGCTGCGGTGGATCAAAAGTCTTTGACAAACATAAACTTGATCTTGATTCTAGTTTCTATTTCCTTCTACACCATTCATAAGGCTATAAGCTCTTCTAAAACAAAGTATTTAATTTATTTGGAAAAAAAGACTAATTTAATTTTAAGAAAAAATATAATCTATGAGAAAAATAATACTATTAATTATAGTAGGTTTAACACTAAACTACCAATCCTATTCACAGGAAAGAAAAATAGAGGCCGAAAATGAGGTTGTTACTAAGCATCAAGTAAGCATAAAAGGTCAGAAAATATCCTACTCCGCCCAGACAGGAACTCAACCGGTGTGGGATAAAGATGGGAAACCCATTGCCGCAGTTCATTACACTTATTACAAGCGTTCAGATATTTCGAATATGGGCAAAAGACCTTTAGTTATTTCCTTTAATGGTGGACCAGGTTCAGCATCCGTTTGGATGCATTTAGCCTATACTGGCCCTAAAATATTAAATATAGATGATGAAGGTTACCCCATCCAACCGTATGGAATAAAAGACAATCCGCATTCTATTTTAGATGTAGCTGATATTGTTTATGTAAACCCAGTCAATACGGGATATTCTAGAATTTTAGATCCCGAAACCGAAAAAGAAACATTTTTCGGTGTCAATCAAGATATTGAATATTTAGCAGAATGGTTAAATACATTTGTCACTAGAGTAAATAGATGGAATTCTCCAAAATACTTAATTGGAGAAAGCTATGGCACTACAAGAGTTTCAGGTTTAGCTTTAGCATTGCAAAATAATCAATGGATGTATTTAAATGGAGTGATTTTGGTTTCTCCAACTGAATTAGGCATTGAAAGATCAGGTGCTGTGGAAGCAGCAAATAGGTTACCTTATTTTACAGCAGCAGCTTGGTATCATAAAAAATTGCCTTCTGACTTACAAAATAAAGATTTAGATGAGGTACTAGCGGAATCGGAATCTTATACACTCAATCACCTCTTACCTACTATAGCTAAAGGTGCTTGGGTTTCAGATGAGGAAAAGAAAAAAGCAATTGAAAATTTTAGTAATTATTCCGGGTTATCCGAAAAGGTAATCGCTCAACATAATTTAGATGTTCCTACTTCTTTCTTTTGGAAGGAACTACTTAGAGAAGAAGGCTATACAATAGGCAGATTAGATTCTCGCTATAAAGGAATTGATAGAACGGATGCAGGTACGAGACCCGATTTTAATTCAGAATTGACTTCTTGGTTGCATTCATTTACTCCAGCTATTAATTATTATTTCCCTAATGTGTTGAACTACAAAACTGACATTAAATACAATATGTTCGGACCTGTGAGGCCGTGGGATAATAGTAATGACAATACAGGTGAAAATTTAAGACAAGCTATGGCTCAAAATCCATACTTACACACTATGGTGCAAAGTGGCTACTATGATGGTGCTACCACTTATTTTGATGCAAAATATACGATGTGGCACATTGACCCTAGTGGAAAAATGAAAGATCGTCTTTCATTTAAAGGATATAGAAGTGGTCATATGATGTATTTGAGATCTGAGGACTTAGCTACCTCAAACGAAGATATAAGAAAATTTATAGAGAAGAGCTTACCGGCAGCAGGTACACCCGCAAAATATTAAACAGCTTACTACTGTCCAATTAAGCATAAAAGTGGGCAGTAGAACTCTAGCATTTTTTTATAACCTTATGAAAGGCTTTTAATTCTTGTTATGTATTTTTCTTTCTAGTCAGAATCTTTTTTTCACAATGAATTGGTGAAATCATTGAGGGTTGAGTATTTTTGTTTCATTCGTTTATTAATAAATTTCCTTTTGTCTTGAATCTTATTCAAGACGCTATAATCTTAATTTATGAAAGATATTATCATTATTGGTGGTGGAATAGTGGGATTGGCTACTGCTTTAAAGATCAAACAAAAAAATGCCAAACTATCAGTTCTATTATTAGAAAAAGAAGAGAAACTAGCTCAACATCAGACTGGTAATAATAGCGGGGTAATCCACTCAGGAGTTTATTACAAACCGGGAAGTTTGAAAGCTAAAAACTGCATAGATGGTTATAATCAATTACTTAAATTCTGTGATAAAGAAGATGTTCCCTATGAATTATGCGGAAAAGTTATTGTAGCTACTGACAAAAGCGAGCTTCCTACCCTATCCATGATTGAGGAAAGAGGATTTCAAAATGGACTTCAAAATCTAAAGAGACTCACAAAAGAAGAAGTAAAAGAACACGAGCCTTATATCAATGGAATCGCTGGAATCCATGTTCCACAGACTGGTATAATAGATTATACGGCAGTTTCGCTCAAATATGCTGAAAAATTTCAGGAATTTGGTGGGGAAATATTTTTAGGTCAAAAAGTTACTGATATTCAAGAAAAGAATGGAATTACCACCATTATTACTAATAAAGGTAGTTTTGATACAAAGTTAGTAGTGAACTGTGCAGGTTTATATTCTGATAAAATAGCGAAACTAACCTCAGAGAAGTTAGATTTAAAAATCATTCCTTTCCGTGGGGAATATTTTATGATTAAACCTGAAAAACAATATCTAATCAAGAATTTAGTTTATCCTGTTCCTGATCCTAATTTCCCGTTTTTGGGTGTTCATTTCACTAGAATGATTAATGGAGGCATAGAGGCTGGACCAAATGCAGTCTTGGCTTTTAAACGAGAAGGTTACCGAAAATCATTATTTAATATAGTAGAATTAGGTGAATCATTAGCTTGGCCAGGCTTTCAAAAAGTAGCTGCGAAATACTGGAAAACTGGTTTTGGAGAAATGTATCGATCTTTTTCTAAGTCAGCTTTCACAACAGCACTTCAGAAATTATTACCTGATATAACTGAGGATGATTTAACTCCAGGTGGTGCTGGAGTCAGAGCACAAGCTTGTGATAGAAATGGAGGCTTGATAGATGATTTCTTAATTTTGGAAGAAAAAAATGCTATAAATGTCTGCAATGCTCCTTCACCTGCAGCAACTTCATCCTTATCCATTGGAGATCATGTGAGTGATTTGGCTTTGAAGAGGTTTTAAAGTTTGAGTAACTATGGTCTTTTAAACTTTAATTCAAGTGATAGTGACATATCTTTGTTGTTGATTTTATGAAAATTGCCGTTAGTTAGTACATAAGCAAAATTCGAATTGAGATTATCCTTTTCATTTAAAAGCATGACAAAATTTGGCATATAATCTGTTTTAGTTCTTGTTTCTTCAGTCATCAAATTAGTTTGATCGTATTTAAATATATTTTCAGGAATTATAAGATTCTCGAAGCCAACGAATAAACCTCTTTCAGGTATTCTTATATTTAATTTACTTAAATCAATTTTATTTATTTGCTCTCCTTTTTCAACATTTACCAAAACATCTTTGTCATAAAGAAACGCTTCTGGTTCCAAATCTCTATTAGCAGCATAAAAACGTAGATTAATTTTGGCTTTGTCTATTTCATTTTTTGTTTTGAACCTTATCTCATCTAAATAATAACCATGATGATCGTCAGATGGAAAATATTGGAGATAAATCTGAGGGCGAGCACTATTTGACTGAATACCGGAACGATTACCATTCAAAATTCCTTTTTTTACAATTCTGTTCCCATCCTTTTCAGGATATTTCTCATTATAAATATCAGCTTTTTGCAAAACAATAGTATCCATCCCAAAATGGATGGTAACGGTAGTATCGGCATATCCTACTTTATTGAAAGTAACTTTCTTATTCAGAAAGCGCTCATCGAAAACAATCTCGCCATCTTCATTTGAGTGAAACCCGTCCTCCATTCCTTTTAAAGAAACGTTTACATAAGAAAGACTATTTTTCTCATTATTACAGATATTTATCTTTATTTGGCTGTAAGCAGAGGATGAAAAAAGCATATAAATACAAAATTGAAAAATTACTGTTAAAGTCTTCATTTCTTAGTTAGTTTTTACAATTTGAAAAATTAGCTTAAAGGTTCATTCCGTCAAAATAAGTTCACATTCAAGTACGTTACGAAAATCTTCAGAAATATACCATTTACCTTTTTTGTAATCATATTGATACAATTCAAAATTTTCTGAATCTTTAAGTCCAATTAATGGAGAATATTCATATTTGTAATCATTATATAATAAACCGTAATCAGTATCTTTTAAAGATCGATTACTTTCAATGTTTATATAGTCTATTGCTACAAATAGCCCTTCTTTCGGAAATCTAATAAATTGTTCCGTTATATTGACTGAAGTTTTATGCCCCCGTTTATTTGCTTTGCCAATGATGAGTTTAGAATTGATTAATTTACCCGGAAAGCCATTTCTATCGACCTGATAAAGTTTAACTGAAAAAATAGCATCCTTCACTCTACCTAAAGTAGCAAAAGTGATTTTTTTAATATATGGAGTGTAAGTATATTGATGCTTATATTCAAACAAACGAGCTATTTGGGCAGGATTCCCACCAGATCCAAACCACACATTAATTTTAAAAAAAGTATTTCTTACCTCTCCCAAAATATTCTTTTTAGGAAACCATCCGGCTTTTTCTCTTTTCGGTCGAACAATGATCTCACTCAATTGCTGAATATCATATTCCATTTCAAGAGTATCTTTTATATATGAAAATGGTAGTCCTAAAGCTTTAAACCCTACCGATGAAATTATCAATGTATCTTCAGGGTCTATTGAGATATAAAACTTCCCCTCAAGATCAGAACTGGTTCCAATTTTACTATTTTTTATGTAGATGGATGCATAAGGGATCACCTCTTTAGTAGACTTATTTATTAGAATACTTTCAATTTGTGCAAAAACTCGATTAACTTGAATTAAAAGAAGTAGTAAAAGGAAATGGCGCATTTAATTGAAAAGTGAAATATTGGAAATAGGTTAAATGTATTCGAAATTATAAAATTATATATAATCAAAATGGTATGTTTAAACATTTTAAGTAAAACCATTAAAAAGATCACTTAATAAACTTTATACATTTTCCTATATTGCAGTATGACTGAAGAAATCATTAACTATTTTCAGGAATATTGGCAGCTTAGCCCAGAACTTCAATATAAAGTCTTTTATACTGTTATATCTGTTTTAGCTTTAGTTTTACTAAAAGTAATTGCCTTAAAAGTCGTATTTAAAAGGTTTCAGCAGGTTAAAGAACGCTATTTTTGGAAAAACAGTGTTAATAATACCTACTATTTTCTCCTCTTGGTCTTTCTATTCAATATTTGGGTAGAGCAAGTGGAATCTCTTGCTACACTGGTTGGATTAGTGGGTGCTGGTTTAGTAATAGCACTTCAAGCCCCTGTCATGAATGTAGCCGGTTGGATTTTTATTGTAATAAGAAAACCTTTTGATGTGGGAGATAGAATAGAAATAAACGGAGTTGCTGGAGATGTAATTGATATTCGATTCTTTCAATTTACTATAAACGAAATAGGGAATTGGGTAGCGGCTGATCAAAGTACTGGCAGAATTATTCATATTCCGAATGGGGAAATATTTAAAGCCTCCCAAGCCAATTACGATCAGGGTTTCAGCCACGTTTGGGATGAAATAAGCTTAAGGGTAACTTTTGACAGCGATTGGAAAAAAGCTAAAGCACTTTGTGAAAAAATTGTAAATGAACATGCCGAAGAACTTTCTTTTTCAGCTAAAAGAAAACTACTGGAAGCCTCAAAGAAATTTATGATTTTCTATAGTAATCTAACGCCCTTTGTTTATACTTCTGTTGAAGATTATGGGATAAAATTGACTATGAGGTATTTAACCTTACCCAAAAAAAGAAGGGTAGCTCAACACGAAATATGGGAAGACATTCTAGAAACTTTTCAAAAACATCCAGATATTCATTATGCTTATCCTTCTCAGAGAATCTATTTCGACTCTCAAAGTGAATTAGGAAAACATGAAAATCCTAAAAAATAAAATGAGAATTAGCAGCCACTCTAAAAATGAATTGTATTTTAAGTATTATACTTCCTAAGTGGAGATAAATTTATATTTTTGCCTAACACACAACACAGAAAACTATGTCAAATAACTTATTAGCAGGAAAAAAAGGAATTATCACAGGAGCTTTAGATGAAAACTCTATTGCCTGGAAAGTAGCTTTAAAAGCAAAAGAGCAAGGTGCAAAGTTTGTATTGACCAATGCTCCGGTAGCCTTAAGAATGGGCGGAATTCAGGAATTGGCTAAAGAATGTAATACTGAGGTTATTCCAGCTGATGCTACTTCAGTTGATGATATCACAAAATTATATACAGAATCAAAAGAAATATTAGGTGGGAATTTTGATTTCCTTTTACACTCTATTGGAATGAGTCCAAATGTGAGAAAGGGAAAAGCTTACCATGATTTGAACTATGATTGGTTACAAAAAACTTATGATATTTCAGCTGTATCATTTCACAAAATGATGCAGACTGCTGATAAAATGGATGTAATGAATCAATATGGTTCCATTTTAGGCTTGTCTTATATTGCAGCTCAACGTACTTATCCTTTCTATAATGATATGGCGGATGCCAAAGCCTTGTTAGAATCAATTGCCAGAAGCTATGGTTACAGATTTGGTAAAACCAAACAAGTAAGGGTAAATACCATATCTCAATCCCCTACTCCAACCACCGCAGGATCTGGAATTAGTGGATTTGATTCTTTCTTTAATTTTGCAGAAAAAATGTCTCCATTAGGAAATGCAACTGCTGAAGAATGTGCCGACTATATCATCATGATGTTCTCTGATTTCACTAAGAAAGTGACTATGCAGAATCTATTCCATGATGGCGGATATTCCTTTACCGGTATTTCAGAAGAACTAATTGAAGAAATGAAATAAAACATTAAACCATCAACCTGTCAGGTTTTGTTACAAAATAGTGCAGTAGTTTATTATTACTGCAACAATAATTTAAGTTGAACCTGACAGGTTTTTAAGATCAATTGATGCTCACATTCCCCAATGCAAAGATTAATTTAGGGCTTAATATCACTACCAAGCGCGGAGATGGTTACCATGATATTGAATCATGCTTCTATCCTATACCGGTAAAAGATGCATTGGAAATAATTCCAGCTGAAAAATTGAGCTTTGAAACTACTGGTTTAGAAATTCCTGGCAGCAAACAGAATAATTTAATATTAAGAGCCTATCAGTTACTAAAATTAGATTTTGATTTGCCTCCAGTAGAAATTATTCTCCATAAAAATATTCCTATGGGCGCAGGAATGGGGGGTGGTTCCGCAGATGGGGCATTTATGTTGACTTTGCTCAATGAGTATTTTGACCTTGGCATTGCAAATGAAGAATTGGAAGCTTATGCTCTGCAATTAGGAAGTGATTGCCCATTCTTCATTGAAAATAAACCAAAATTAGTTAGCGGAAGAGGTGAACTATTTGAAAGTACTGAACTTGATTTATCTGGTTATTATTTAGCCTTGGTATATCCCAACATTCATATCAGTACAGCAGAAGCATATAGTGGAGTAACTCCTAAAAAACCAGAAATTTCGGTTAAAGATATTATAGAAAACTATTCTATGGAGGACTGGAAAGGATTATTAAAAAATGATTTTGAATTCGGGATTTTTGAAAAATATCCTAAACTTGAAGATCTTAAGAATAAATTTTATAAAGATGGCGCAATTTATGCAAGCATGACGGGAAGTGGATCTACCATTTTCGGGATATTCAAAGAACAACCTAAAATTAGTTATGAGACAATTCTTGACTTATAAATCATCTAAAAAAGACTGATTAACTATATTTTATCAATAAAATTCCATCTAAGGTTTTCAGCTTTCCCCTTTCTATTAAATCTTCTCACCTTACGCTGTACATAATTTAATTCCTGATATTCATCCTCTAACCTTCTCAATTCAATGCGCTGCTCTATCAAAGCTTGTCTGTAAGTTTGTAATCTATTAACTAATTCACTATTTCTCAGTTCATCGTCATTTTCACCATCTATAGAATAAGTATTAAGATAACTTTTATTTCTCACGATTGATTTCTCAACATCTTCAAGACGACCTTTCAGATTGATTACCTTATTTTCTTGATTAAAAGCCAGGGCATTCACACTACTTGTGATGGCCAATAATGCCCCAGCATATGGAATGGCTTCATTTGCAATGGTATGATCTTCAAAAAATGAACCTGTTGCACTAAAACTACCCAAGAAAAAAGTAGTGAAAAGCAAACCCTTTTTTAGTCTTTGGTTTCGTTGTACCCTAGAATCTAACTCTCGAATTTGCTTTCTTAGTCCTACTAATAATGCATCAGTAGACTTCTGATAATCAACTAATTGACCATAAAGTTTTTGAGTATTCACCCCTTCATTTACAGTAACAGTAAAAAACTTACTATCACTAGCTCCTTCAGGATCAGTAACCGTAAACAAAACATCAAATTGAACAGGAATTCCATCTGCCTTCACTATATCAAATTCCAATGTATCACTCATAAGGAATAATCGATCTCCTTCTTGCTGAACATATAGCCAATCAGGTTCATTTTCAAGTGAATATTTTAATTCTTCAATAGGATGATTGTTATCTTGAATAAAAACTCTTCTTTTGATATCGTAACCTTCTCTTATGCTTAAATTACTTAGTTTTGTAATCAGCGGAGGATCATTTTTCTCACTTTTTAGAATGGTTATTTCCTTTTCAACAAAATGATGAGAATCTTCAGCTTCTTCTGCCTTCAATTTAATTTTAAGAGGGAAAATGGAACTAATATTGCTCATTTCCATTGAGCTTAATTTCCATGTGAATATTCCTTTTTCATTAATACTAGGTGCTCCTACAGTTACAGGAATATCTACTGAATAAACTACTGGATCATTATTAGGATCATAAACAGAAAAATCAATATCTAATTCCTGATCAGCTGTAATAATGTATGTATCATTTACATTATTTCTTAATCTTGGCGGTAGCTCTTGACCGATAATTTGAAAGCGAAATTTTCTTCTATTAACTGCATTGGTATTGTCGATTGCAATTAAATCCAAATCATAGTATTTTTTTGAAGCTTGACTTTGGCTAGGTATCCAATCAAGTAAAAGTCTATTTCCAATTACATGAGTCTCGGCTTGGTCGATTGTAGGTAAATCAGTATCATTATTCCAGATGTAAGTAAGTACCACATCATCTGCATTTCTACTATTGCGAGTGGAAGCAATGAATTCAAGATTATACTGTTCTCCTTGTAGTAATTTAATAAAGGCTCTGGTATCAAGCGAATCTGGTTCCATATCAATAGAAGGAACTGAAGCTTTTGCAATCACTTTTATTAAAGTTTTAGAAGAAGCTATAATTTTATCGGTTGAATCCTTCAAATAAAAATAAGTCGAATGGAGGCCTATATCATCACCACTAGTTTGCCAATAAAACTCACCCTCCTGGTCGTCAAAATTAGCATCCAAAACATCACTTTTCCATGTAAGTTTAACATCAGGATTGTCTTCCTTGTCATATTTAACTAAGAATACTACACCCTCCCCAACTCTGGCTTCCACTAATTCAGGAGATTCTAAGATGACATCATCTTGAGCATGAAGACTGAAAGACATTAAATATAAAAAAATGAATAAAAGCTTTATTCTTGACATTATAGAAGTAATTATCTAATTAAATCGCTTTGCAGTGCTCTTCTTTTCATTAGCCTATTGACCATAGGATAACTAAGCACAGAAAGTAAAATGATAGCAGTTCCTACATAAAACCCAAAGCTCATTTTTTCTTCCTCCCCAAAAATAAGAAAAGCTAAGATAATTCCATAGATAGGTTCTAAATTCACTGTAAGGTTTACCACAAAAGCGCTTAATACCCTTTGAACTTTTACGGACATAGAAAAAGCTAGAACGGTACAAATCCCTGCTAAAATAAAGAGGTAAAACCAATCCCATTGAATTGGTACAAAATTTAAAATTTCAGTATCGAAATAATATAAATAAAGAGGGATTAACAAAACTGAACCAATGAAGGCACCCATCATTTCATAAAAAGTAATTACATAATGGTTATGCCGATGTGTCAATTTTCCATTTAAAACTGTAAAAACACTGGCTAGCATTGCAGATAATATAGCCATTATTAAGCCTTCAACATATTGAAATTCCACGCTGAAAATAATGTAAAGACCAATCACCACCATTATACCTAATGCTAATTCATAAATTTTTACTTTTCTACTACTCATTAAAGGCTCTATCAAACTTGTCCAAAAAGAACAAGTTGCTATTCCAACTAAGCATACAGATGCTGTTGATACTCTAGCAGCGGCAAAAAAGAGAATCCAATGCAAACCGATAATTAGACCCACTCCCGTGATTTTGAGAAATTCTTTTAAACCTACTTTGAAGCTAAGCTTCCAGAAGTAAAGCAAAATCAATAGAATTATGGTTGCGAAAAGCGTACGATAAAAAACTACGGCAACTGCAGAGATTTTTATAAGCAATCCTAAAATTGCTGTCAAACCCCAAATCAAAACTATGAAATGTAGCTGCACATAATTTTTTACCTCATTTGTCATCGGGGCACAAATTTATAGAGAATTAGACCAACAAAAGTAAAAGTAATATTGGGAAGCCAGACAGCTAAAAGTGGATTCATAGTTGAATTTTCTGCTATGGCCTTGCTGAGAATAAAGAATATTATAAAAACAAAGGCAATTACAAAGCCCAGGGCAATTTGAAAACCTGTTCCACCCCTTTTCTTTTTGGATGAAACCACCACCCCAATAAAAGTTAAAATAATAGCCGCAAAAGGTGCCATAAATCGAATATAGCGTTCAATAAGATAGATTTTCACATTGTCCGCACCTCTTTCTTTTAACAAACTAATATAATCATTCAATTCTGTTAAAGTAAGCGTTTCTTGTAGGCCATAGGTATTGCCGAAATCTTTTGGAGTGATATTAAGCAGGGTATCCAATTCTTTTCCCTCCGAAAAAGTCTCTTCCATCCCATCAAATTTTCTTAATGTCCAATCTTTTACTTTCCAGGTACTTTGAGCAGAATCCCATTCAATTCTTCTGGCACTCAATTTTTCCTTTAATGTTTTATCCTGAATTAATTCCAAAGTAAAGCGATAGCCAACATCCCTTTGATTATTATAGCTCTCCATATAAGCATATGTTTCTGGAGCTATTTTGAGGTGAATATCTCTTTCAGTAAAATAAAAAGGCTTTTTAATATAAGCGGTTTCAAAAGCAATTCTGGTTTTGTTAGCATCTGGAATGACATAGGCATTTAAATAAAAGCTAGAAATAGCTACAATGCCAGCACCCATCATGTAAGGCACTAACAACCTTCTAAAACTCATGCCGCTAGCTAACATGGCTACTATTTCAGTATGCCCAGCCAACTTAGAAGTAACAAAAACTGCAGCAATAAAAATAGTGATAGGCGTAATCAAATTGCCTATCCATGGAATAAAGGCACCATAATAAGGTAATACATCAATTAACCCTAAATTATGTTCCATGAAATCGTCATTCTTTTCTGTATAGTCAATTACAGTGACAATAGCCAATATAATAAGCACCACAAAAGCGAAAGTGGATAAGAACTTTTTGAGTATGTATTTATCTAATATCTTCATAATGATTTTACAAACGGGTCATTAATTTTTTGACCATTTCCTCCTTCCACTCATAAAATGTGCCAGATG
>Ga0098059_1000052_pt1 | contig 145303 bp, 127 predicted proteins | sample 20_taG_FD_92580 | JGI IMG/M metagenome (GOLD analysis project Ga0098059, IMG submission 92580) | Marine viral communities from the Subarctic Pacific Ocean - 20_ETSP_OMZ_AT15318 metaG | ecosystem: Environmental > Aquatic > Marine > Oceanic | place: Subarctic Pacific Ocean | collected 2015-01-19
AAAGGTGCATAACATTTGCTCAAAATGCATTTGCTTACTGCTTCTAGCAAATTCAAGCTGCAGAGTCACCACAAAGCCAAACATTTAGTTTTATTCAAAGAGAATTCAGACAAATTGTTTCTCTCCTTTTACTGCTTTGTAATTGTAGTTATGGTTTGGCTTTGCTACTTTGGTACTCCGTCAGCTAATTGTGGCAAACGCATTTTAGCATGGCGTTGTCGGTAATTATTATAACGTATATAAGTATTAGATTAAAGTTAGCGAAATGGAAAAGAGCGTTTATTTTTTCCTTAATTTCCACGGTTACAATTGTCCTTACCTATATTAATCCTCCATCAGACCCCAGATCTGCTGGTGCTATGTTTGCTTATAATTTCAGTTTCTTTCTGCCAATGCTCGGCATTTCATTAATTGCAGGATTTATAGCTGTGGTATACCTAATTCAGTTTGTTAGGGGCTTGAAGGATTATGAAATAAGACATAAAACATCTAGAATAATTACTATTTTAGTTCTTTTATTGCCTTTATTTACTCACCTGGTTCCTTTGTTGGTTTTAATAATGATGCCATTAGACTGAATTTCTATACCATAAATTCCGCAAATACTGTCACAAAGCATCCAGATTGCCATTAATTTGTATATTTGTTTCAGATGAAAAAACTATACGTCATAGCTGGATGCAATGGAGCTGGTAAAACCACTGCCTCCTATACAATTCTGCCAGAAATACTTGATTGCAAGGAGTTTGTCAATGCGGATGAAATTGCTAAAGGTATTTCACCATTTCAACCAGAAAAAGTGGGGATAGAAGCAGGTAGAATGATGTTGAAAAGAATTAAAAACCTTGGAAGCTAGTGAGAGTTTCGCATTTGAAACTACACTTTCAACAAGAAGCTATGTTACATTTATTGAGAAAGCCAAGCAACTAGGTTATCAAGTAACTTGTTTGTTCTTTCTGCTGGACTCGGAAGAATTAGCTATTTCTAGAGTAGCCACCAGAGTAAAAGAAGGAGGACATCATATTCCCGAGGATGTCATTAGAAGAAGATATAAAAGTGGATTGAAGAACTTTTTCAATTTGTTTCTGCACAGAGTGGACAACTGGTTATTTGTAAATAATTCTGGAGATAGCTATGAAATTATTGCAGAAGGTTCATTGAATGATATTACAGTCAACAATGTTATACAATGGGAAGAGTTAAAAGAAAAATATTATGGGAACTAAAGAGCAATTAAAAGAGGAGCGCGACAAAATTGTAAAAGGACTTGAAGAGACTTACAGAAAGCTAGTTCTGTTCAAAAAGGAAAAGAATAGTCCGATGATTGTATTGCGAGAAGGGAAAATTACTGAAGTAGACCCGAACGATATACTACCCACAACATTGTATAAGCGTAACGCGGGTTAAACAGTGAAATTGAGCATTTTTGCTCTTAAGGAACTTTGCGGTGAGCGGATAGTGAAGCGTTCTTAAATCCCGCACTACGCTTATACTTAACGTTGCAAACAATAATCTGCAATATGAAATGCCCCCATTAAGTTATATTCTTGCTACTCTGTATTTCGTGAACATACGAAGCTAAATGTAATCAATTCAGCTTTCAAAAAACAAATGTACTGCTTCTCAAAATCCTTTAATAAAAGTTCTCTTTTTAAGAACTAAATTTATATCTTTGTTATTATGAAGCTTTTACATGGATAGAATATTTGCTAAAAAAACCTTAAGAGAATTTTGGGAAAAACACGCTGACTCTGAACAATATCTCAAAACATGGTATGATACAGCTCTTAACAGTCAGTGGAAAACCCCGAATGACGTGAAAAACACTTATGCAAATGCTAGTATACTAAAAAATGAACGAGTTGTATTTAACATCAAAGGAAACTCATACAGACTTGTGGCAAAGTTCAATTTTGAAAAGCAGTGGATATTTATCCGCTTTATTGGAACGCATGCAGAATACGATAAAATTGATGCTAACAACATTTAAATAGATAATTATGACACTAAAGCTTATAAAAACAGATGTCGAATATCAAGAGGCCCTCAACAGACTTGAAGAAATCTTTGATGCTAAAATTGGAACTCCAGAAAGTGATGAAGCTGATATTTTAGGTCTTCTTATAGATGAATACGAAAAAAAGCATTACCCGATAGATGCCCCAGACCCCATTGAAGCAATTAAAATTAGAATGGAGGAAATGGATTTGAAACAAAAGGATTTAGTCGGTGTAATTGGTGGAAAAAGTAGGGTATCTGAAATTCTCAATCGAAAGAAAAAGTTGACCGTTGATATGGTTCGCAGCTTGGCTTTTAGATTAAATCTATCAGCGCAAATTCTAATAAACGACTACAAGCTAATAAAATAATAACGTTGGCAACATTAGCTTAAAACAATGGCGATTAGCAGGTAATTTAAATATTCTCACTTTTTGCTACCTTTATCGGAGATTGAAAGTGAGGGCTTTTAATCCTCCAAAGTTTTTTAGCCTAAGCGTTACCTTGAATTGCAGTATCTAACCACTTTCATCACTTATTCGTATATTTACATCATGAGTAGAGAAGAAGTAAAATCAGAAATCCATAAAATGCTGGAGAGTATCCCTGAAGAAGCTTTGCAGGAAGTTTTTGACTACTTAAAGTCTGTCAAGGACAAATCACAAGATTCAATTTCATTATCTAAAAATCTCCGGACAATACTAAGTGAGGACAAAGAGCTCTTAGAAAGACTGGCTAAATGATCTCCGAAGAAGAAGTTGTCGAAATTCACGATATCTTAATAGACAAATTTGGTGGATCAAAAGGTATCCGTGACAAAGAATTATTAAATTCAGCTCTAAGCCGTCCCTATCAAACATTTGATGCAAAGGAACTTTACCCAACCGGCATTGAAAAAGCCGCTGCAATTCTTGAAAGCATCGTGAAGAATCATCCCTTTTCTGATGGTAATAAAAGGACTGGCTATGTTTTAGCAAGACTTTTGATAATGAATGATAAGCTAGATATCTATGCAGATCAAGACGAAAAATATAATCTAGTTATTTCAGTTTCAAAAGGTGAGGCAGATTTCGAACAGATAAAAGGTTGGCTGAAAAAGCACTCAAGCTAACATTGTATAAAAACTCATTTGCTTATCACCTTGTATCAGATTGAGTGCTAAACTACCCATAATTTATGCTTGCTTTTCATAGCTAGCAACCAAGGATATTGCTTTTGTCAAGTATGGCACCTATTCTTTGGCAATTAATGAAGTGTATCAGTTTGTGGAGAAAGCATAAATTACTACTTTCAGTATTTCATAGCCTAGTTTAACAAACGGGTTTTATACAGGCGTTACCTTCAATTAGTACTATGAAATATTTTCTATTAATCTTCTTTATCCTTGGACTTAGCTGCCAATCTGAGCGTGAAAATATTGAATTAGACGTAATAAAGTCAACACTTCCTGAGGTGGTTGGGACTAGATTATATCAAGACCCGCCACAACCACCTCCGCGAAAAGCCTTCCTGCCAGATTCATCTGAATGGATTATCGAACCACAGATTGGGATTTTTATAGATGGTAAGTTAGTAGTTAACGACAGTCTAATTGGCGCAGATAGTCTTCAAAAAGTCATAGAGAAGCAGAAGTGGTTTGATAGTGTAACCCTTGCATATCAGACATTTAATTGGGAACAATATCACAAAGATTCAATTGAATGGGCTAATTCCATAGATGAACCTGCACCTAGAAAGGAAGTAGTACTTAAAGTTTTTGATTCATTAATATCCAATCAAGGAGGTCGTATCAGCACAGTTTCAAACTTAGGATTTAAGAAGACTTTTCAAGTTGAGCTTAAAGGTGAGTTTGCAGAACTTCTAACTCAGTTGCAAGACTCCACAAAAATTCCCTTTCAGATTAACCTTGAGTACTTTTCAATAATCGGAAGATATAAAATCAGACCTGAGGATTATAAACCAACTGATGACGAAAAGGTGGTGGCAACATTAGTTCTTTCCAGAGTAGCCATTAATGCAGAAAAAACTAAGGCAGCATACTACTATCAAGAAAATTGTGGAATGCATTGCGGATATGGCTACGTAATTTTTGCTGAGCGAACTGCTAATGGTTGGGAATTATTAGGTAAAAATATGGTCTGGATATCTTGATAAAAATGAAGGTGACGCTCTATATAAATCATGGCTGTTCAATAGGTAACGATACTGTGGCTCTTTGCAGAAAGCCCGTCAATCCGCAGGATTGACTTATTGATGAAATTTAATTGAAAAACGACTAAATCTAACATCAGCTATCAAATCATCTATGAAAGGTCATCAAATCACTAAGATTCCCAATCAAAACGATTGATAGCGTGACGTTATGCAGCATTGGAATCTCTTCCTCATTAACATTTCCTAATACAAAACTTATTAGTTACCTTTGACGTTAGTAACGCAAAGAGTAATTATGATAAAATCTTTTGGCAGTAAAGAAACAGAGAAGATATGGAACGGTGAAAGATCCAAAAAGCTTCCAAACGAAATCCAAAATATTGCCAGAAGAAAATTAAGAATGATTAATAACTCTCAAGATTTACAAGACTTGAGAATTCCGCCTTCGAATCGGCAGGAAAAATTAGGTGGAAACTTAAAAGAATTCTACAGTATTAGAGTTAATAAGCAATGGAGAATAATCTTCAAATGGGAAAATGGAAATTGCTTTGAAATTGAAATAACTGATTATCATTAATTTGAGATTATGGAAAAATTAGACAACATACACCCGGGTGAAGTTCTCAATGAGGAATTCTTGATACCAATGGAAATTTCGGCATATAGACTAGCTAAGGATACTTTTATACCTCAAACCAGAATTAGTGAAATTATAAAAGGACGCAGAAAGATCACTGCTGATACTGCTTTAAGATTAGCAAAATACTTCGGCACATCTGCCAAATTTTGGCTTGGTTTGCAAGACGATTTTGATATTGAAGAAGAGCGTAACGACAAGCAGGAAGAACTTAATAACATTCGACCAGCTAATATTAACGCAGCATAACATCCTGTCATAAATCATGGCTGTTAGTAGGTTAATGTGACTTTAGCTCTTTGTGGATTGCCTCGGTATTTAACTGAAATTTTGATACTTTTAATCAGCTGCGAATTTATCCAGTGGGGTAGTGTGTCATTTAAAAAAAATAGCATATGAAAAAATGGAACACTTTCAAAAAAAGGATTTTGGTAAACAAACCAATAGAAGATGTTTATAGCTGTTGGTCAACTAAATTGCAAATCGAAACTTGGTTTCTTGAAAAAGCTGATTTTCAATCAAACAATGAACAAAGAAAACCGGATGAATTGGTGCAAAAAGGAGATAAGTTCGATTGGAAATGGAACAATTGGGATTTTACTGAAAAAGGGAAAATTTTAGAAGCCAATGGAAAAGATTCAATTTCTTTCACTTTTGGTTCTGGAGGAAATGTACATATAAGCTTAAAAACAATTGATTCTAGCACAGAAATTACCTTGATACAAGACGAGATCCCTACAGATGAAAAAAGCAAAATGGACATTTTTGTGGGCTGTATAACTGGTTGGACATTTTGGCTAACTAATCTAAAAGCTTATTTGGAATATGGTATCACACTTCATTCCAAAGGTCTTAAACAAGAAGATACCACTGATTTAGTAAATAGTTAATATGAAAACATTGACTTAATACCTAATAATTTGCCTTCTAATTGTAAGTTGTAAGAAATCAAATAGACTTACTCAAGTTGAAAACAGCAATTCGGAATTAGAACTTTTCATAACCGATTATTATTCCGTAAAGTCTCAAAGAGATTGGAATGCATCCAAAGCTTTTTGTGCCGATAAAGCAATACTAGCAGCAACTTGGCAAGAGCCGAATGATTTGGAACCAAAAGTGCTGACAAACTCTATAACAGAATTTTTAGCTCAAACAGAAAATGGACTGGACAGTCAGCCAATTTTTGGAGAAAGACCGATTAAAATAACCATAACAAGAGAAAAGCATCTTGCCAATGCTTGGGTTTATTATGAGGCAGAGTCCGGCACAGAAGACAATTTAAAACAATGGAAAGGTTATGATTTCAATTAAATTATAGCAAGGAATTCTGCATGGTACTCTTCTTTTTTCTTTCAATAATTGGGGTTAAGGTTTGACTTCGCTACTTTAGTACCTCGTCTGGAAGGTGTGGCAAACGCATCTTAGCCCAGCGTTAGGAGTAATTAGAATAATTCAGATAATTTATGAATAGAGTATTTCTAAACTTGTTTTTTCTGTTAGTCGGTTTCTCATTTTTCAATTATGGTTGTAAGTCAGGAAAGCAAGCTACCTCTTTCAAGGATTCACAGCAATCGATAGATACGCTTGTGTTATTATCTCCGCATGTTGTGGTTGAAGCTGCAACGAAGACAAGACGTTTATCAGATGATGAACTTGCCTTAACACTATCCGGAAAAATATCTGGATTAATTACCTCCACGCTAAAAAGTAAGTATAAACTAGAAAATGAGCCATTTTTTCTGGCACCAAGTTTAGATAATGAGATTTCTGCTTTTTTCAATAAGCTTGATTCCTTGGATAGTGGATTGGATAATATTCCACTTCCTGAGTGGCTGAAAAATGATCATTACGGTAGCAAATGTCGATACTTTATGGCTACCTTAGTTTACGGTTACTATCATCCTGATTACGAACCAAACTATGTAATAAAGCAAAGCCTACAAACGAATACCATTTTATTGGGCCGGTCTGGTCTGAATTGGGTTAGCGTTAAAATACTATTAGCGGACAGACAGACAGATAAAATTCTGTTCTACAATGCAGATAATTCTTATCAAAGTGATCCGAGGATCTTATCATCTGTTGAAGCAATGATCAAAAAGTTAATCCAACCAGTATATTACAGATGAAAACCGTTGCAACTCACTCATTAGATTCTTAATTCTATCCAACTTATTCAGTAAATAATGTGTCAATCACTTAAGATAAAACCGTATAAAGTAGAACATTAAGCTTTACTGACTTTTTTAGTGTTACTTTTAGTATAGATATTTTTAAAATAATTAATAGCCTTTTCGAATTCAAAAAGGCATACTTTTAAGCTTACACATGCAAGAATTGATTCAAGAAATCCTTTACGATTACTCCTATTCAAAGCTATTTAGCCTATCGTTTGGATATTTCATTGTCTTGTATTTTGGTCTAGCGCCCCTATTTCTTTACTGCTGTAAATGGTTAGCAAGCAAAAAAATACTATATAAAATAGAACCAAAAAAAGTGACTATTGCTCAAATTCGATTTGAAATTAGGCACTCCCTTCTATCGATTATGATTTTTGGCTTATCCGTTATTCCTATCATTTATTTAATTCGGGTTGATATTATTTCTTTGCTTCCTAATACTGTATTTAATATCATTTTGGGGATTTTCATCCTTACATTGTGGAATGAAATTCACTTTTATCTGGTGCACCGTCTGATGCATTATAAGTTTTTTATGAAAAGGGTGCACTACATTCATCATCGATCTAAAATACCCACTGTTTATTCTGTATACAGTTTCCATTGGTTAGAGGCCGTTCTATTAAGCACTGTTCCTTTAACTATAACTCCATTTATTCCTTTTTCAATTATGGCTATTTTTATCTATCCCTTGGTCAGTATTTTACTGAACTATGCCGGTCATTGCAACTATCGCTTCGGACATGGAGAAGGTAAAAGCTGGATGCTTTTTGGCACATGGCATAACCAACATCATAGCAAGGCACGCAAAAATTATGGTTTTGCACTTAATTTAATGGATAAACTATTCCAAAAGCTTAAATTCTAAAACATGACTGAAGTATATATTACCAGTTCAGGGGTTTTTCTCCCCAATAAAGCCATTCAAAATGAGGAAATGGAAGATTATTTGGGGAGAATTAATGGAAAAAAAAGTGTCGCAAAGGGGCGAATTTTAAAGCAAAACGGTATTAAAACCAGGTATTATGCGATCAACAAACAACAGGAAAGTACCCACTCCAATGCACAAATGGCTGTAAACGCCATTAAAAATGCTTTGAAAAAAAGTACGCTCAAAAGCAAAGATGTATCTTTTCTTTGCACAGGTACAACACAGGCAGATCTGCCCATTCCTGGCTTTGCCAGTATGGTACATGCCGACTTACCCTTTAACCGCTGCGAAATAGCTAGCTTTCAGAGTGTTTGCGCAAGCGGAATAATGGCTTTGAAAAATGCTTTCTGTCAAATAAAAAGCAATGAAAAGGAAAATGCCATTTGTGTGGGCAGTGAATTTTCTAGCAGGCTGTTTAAAGCTTCTCGTTTTGAGAAACAGAAAATAGAATCGCTGCCGTTTAATGCTGAATTTTTAAGATGGATGCTTTCGGACGGTGCTGGTGCTTTTGTATTGCAAAATAAGAAAAATGAGAAAGGTATTTCCCTTAAAATTGATTGGATTGATCTCAAATCATACGCCAATGAATTTCCTGTCTGCATGTTTACAGGTAAAATAGACAACAAAAACGAAGAAGAAAAAACCTGGCTAGATTACCCTAGCTATGAAGAAGCTTCGCAAGCTGGAGCCATCAATCTAAAACAGGACACCCGTCTTTTGGACCAAGTTATAAAAACTGGTGTAGCGCACTATTTCGATTTAATAGATAAAGGAAAAATCAATACTAAAAAGATCGACTGGCTTTGCTGTCATTATTCCTCAGAAGTTTTTAAAGCTCCCATAAAAGAGCTTATGAAAAAAGGGGGAGCTGAAATTGCTGATGAAAAATGGTTCAGTAACCTCCACACAAAAGGAAATACGGGAGCTGCATCAATATTTATTATGTTGGAGGAGTTAATGTATTCTGGCAAGCTAAAGACTGGAGACCAAATACTTTGTATGGTACCTGAAAGTGGGCGTTTTGTAACCTCATTTATGCAACTAACAGTTGAGGGTAGTCACGAGCAGGGAAATAAAAGCTATCCTTTGCGGGAAATCGAAGCTCCTGAACTGGTAGTGGAAAAAACGGAAACTTCCGAATGGCTTATCAGACAGCTAGCTCAAATATGGATTGATTTTGAAACGGAACTGCTAAAAGTACCCATCATCGCTAAAATACATCAAGGGAAAATCAGTCTTGATGATTATAAACTTTTGCTGCTTGATTTACGGCAACAGGTAATTGATGGCTCCCAATGGATTTCACGAGCGGCCTCTAATATTGACATCGATTTGTTTGAATTGCGTTCAGCATTTATCAAACACACCGCCACAGAGCATAAGGATTACCAAATGTTGGAAAGAAACTATGTGGCACTGGGAGAGGAACTTTCAACCATTCAGGCAGCAGAGAAAAATATTGGTTCAGTGGCTTTAACTTCATTTATGTTCCAGCAAGCCAGCAAGCCTAATCCTATTGATCTATTAGGATCCATGTTTATTATTGAAGGCATTGGCAAACGTTTAGCCGCTTACTGGGGTGAAATGATAAAAGACCAATTGAATTTAAAAGAGTCACAGGTGTCGTTTTTCACTTACCATGGTATGGCAGATGAAAACCATTTCCACAATTTAGAGGAGGCTCTCAACCATCCAGCCATGAATTTAGATATTGCAAAAAGGATTGCTAAAACTGCAAAAACTACAGCTAGGTTGTATAAAATGCAATTAGAAGAGTTAGGGAATTATTAAAATATCAAAAAAATGAAAGAGATGGACATATCCGCACACGATGAAAGAGATCCCAATCCTTGGTTGGCTCTCTACTTGGATGACAGCATCCCAATCAATAAAAAAACTAAAATTGCTTTAATGCGGGATAATGCTTCCAAATCCGCTCGCTATCTCCTCCCCTTTATTCAGATTTGGTCGAAAGTAACAATGTTTTTCATTCATATCTTTAAGTTTTTCTTTCCCAAAATTTTCAATTCCTCCAAATTACTACATAAAATTTTAGCTTGGGGTTTACGCAGATTTGTAAGCCCGGATGCCAATCTGCTCATCTTCCGACATTTTCATGTTGGTACTGAAATTCTGCAATTTATTGCAGGTAATATAGAGGGAGTAAACATTGTCGGTAATCCCCTTAAGCCTAAGGATTTTGAAGCCGTGAAGGATGACTTATTCCTGAAGCATGACCTCAACCTTTATAATTTTGTGATTAACCTGAATCGGCAACTCAAAGAGAAGGAAATAACCATTTCCCCACCCAAACGGGAGTTAAATTTAGAAATGATTACCACCGATCAGTTCGACCATATTGATTTTCCCAATAAGTGGACAAATATTTTAGACCTTCGTTCGGCTATCGAACTTTTTACTCCTTTTTATCAATTATTCTTGACTTCCAATGATTTTGTGAGAGCTTCCAATTCCTTACAATTAGATGAGACTATAGCAATTTACTCTTCACAAATTTTAGGAACTCCCGGCCATTTAGGCTTGGTAAACAACAAGCATCCCATGGTGCCGGTAACTACCTATAGTGCTGCTTACCGACTGGTTCTACATGGATTGGCTGCTGAAACCTTGCATGAAATACTAGTAAACATTAAGTTAAAAAAGAATCTGGACAACGTAATTAGTCCAAAGGCACAGGAATAGTTGGATTAAAAATATTTGAATCTAAAAGTTAACAAGTAACCGTTTTTAAATTGTATTAAGAAATTCAATTAAAATTTCTTAATACAATACCCGTATATAATTTAACTAATCAAATATAATATAGACTTATTTAAATAAATAAAAGATATTTTTGTTCTAAAATGCAACCTAAAAATTAAACAATCCATTTAAAAAACTGTATCAACATTTAATTTTCAGATGAAACGAACATTACCACTTTTCCCATTAAACTTAGTGGCGTTCCCTTATCAAAATCTTAATTTACACGTATTTGAGCCCCGCTATAAAGAGCTCATTGCAGATTGTATTAAGGAAAAAAGTACATTCGCTATTCCATCATATGTCAAAAACAAGGTAGAATATGGAACTGAAATGGAAATCCGTGAGGTAACAAAAGTGTATGATGATGGTCGATACGATATCAAAACAAGAGGTAAGAGGGTCGTAAAGGTTCTTGATATGGAAAATCCTTACCAAAATAAAAAATATGCAATAGGAGCAATTGAAGAGATTCCAAATAAAAATAATGCTGATTTGATTTTAAAAGAAGAAATCTATGAGGCTGTTCAGGAAATGTATGATTTGGTAGAAGTTGATAATCGTCAACTTTCCATGGATTTTCAGGTTTTCGACATTGCACACCAGATAGGACTTTCAACAGAAGCAGAATATGAACTCATTCAATTAACTGAAGAAAGGCAAAGACAAAGATTTGTTCTAGATCATTTGAAAGTAATATTGCCCAAATTGAGAGATATTCAGAGATCTAAAGAATTAATTCAAATGAATGGTCATTTTAGGAAATATAATCCACCGCAGGAATTTTAAACCAGCGTTTATTTGAAAGTTAGTTGCTTTATTTTTTAATGATTCTAAAATGATAATCCTTGCTTTCACCAGAGATTTCTAGTAAGTAAATACCTTTTTTGACATGATCGAATTCAATAATTTTATTGCGCTCTAAGGATCCTTTAAAAATGATTGACCCTGCTAACCCAATCAATCGATATTGATAATTTCCAGATTCCAATAATTCAATTTTTAACTCTGATTGAACAGGATTAGGAAAAATCAAAATTCCGCCCTTATCCAGTGAAAGATTTGAAGTGATAATCTCTTCCACACCTCTCAACGGAATTGTCTGTTGTTGCCCACCCGATACATGAACAATCTCACCATTAATTTCTCCTCCTCCTGCGGCTATAGGCGAAAAACGAACATAAACTCGAATTTCCGGGATATCGCCCCTTTCATTTATAGGTAATTCTAAATCATTAGTATAATTTGAATTTTCCAACAAACTAACTTTGAAATTTTCACTAGCTGAGAGCCTAAGATTTTCAGGTAAATTTTCAGCTTGTATTTTATAAAACTGCGGTTCCGAGTCTTCATCCAGAAAAATATTTCCGAAATCTAAGCCTTCATTCGGTGCCTCTATAATTAATATTGTATCTCTCGGGATGATCTCCAAATCCTGACCAAATTCAGGATAAATCATAAATTCGTCATTTCTTCTACCGATAAAACCTGTCACATTAACCTTCCCAAATGGAATTTCCGATCCCACTAAAGGATGATTAGATGTATCCAATTTAAAAATCAGAGTGTCAGAATTTTCATCCATAATAAAATACTCCCCTACATCAAATAAGCCTTCCCCACTAATGTCTAATGCTTCAATTCTAACTCTTTGTGATTCAAGAGAAGCATCAATCTCTGAAATAGATGTTAATAAAGGATCCACTATTACTGAATCTGAAGATAAAGGATTAATTTCCATTTCAGGTATAAGACACAACCAGCCATCCTTTTGAGTTAACACACCATTTACCTCTACACTATCTCCAAAATTTAGAAAGGCAGAATTAAATCCTTCAATCGCAATTCCTGCAGTTTCATCTTGAATCATTCTCCTCTCCTGAAAATGATTATTTCCTCCAACTACTACTCCCTGAATTTTCACTCTTTCACCTAAGGCCTTATCTCTCGTGGATGCAATACTAGATGAAGATAAGGTCCCTTCTTGTCCTCTTAGCGGCAAAAATACTGTATCTGCATCATGGCTAAAATGGATAATATTTCCTTGAAAAAATTCACCTTCTACCACATTTGGGATAAACCTTACAAATATTTCAGTGGTATTAAAACTATCTTTTTCAAAAACCAAAGTATCAGTTCGATTGACAAAATCAGGACTTAAAGAAAGTTGAAAAGCTTCTGGCGCTACAACCACAATAGAGTCTTTTAAATAATCAGCTGCAAGCTGATAAGATTGAATTTCTGAACTATCAGGAAAGCTGATCAACCCAAAGTCACTTTCAAATCCAACAGTATCCAATACTATTTCAGCTTGGATAAAATTGATTTCAATAATTTGCATGAGGCTTCCATCGGTTATTTCAAATGAAAATAGCCCGTTCTGGTTAAAACTCAAGCTATCAAAAACACCTTGTCCATTTATTAAATTGAGTGCTGTTTGTCCAGTTAATGCTCCCACACTGTCCGCTGTTATATTAATAGTTCTTTCTGATTTGTCAATATTACCATTTCCGTCCTCAGAACTTATTGCTACTTCAAAATACTGATCCTTATAAATTACATTTGGATATGAGATATTCAATTCTGTGGCGACTACATCTATAGAATGAAAAGAAGAAATAACTGCTTCATTAAAATTACCAGCCAATTGTGAACCATAAGGCTCCACCTGCCAGGCATTTTGATTAGCAGGAATCTCAAAGACTAAGTTTAGCTCATCCTCCACACTTTCGTTCAATTTAATCTTCAATTGAAAGTTATTTGAATCTCCATCATTCAATTCAAAAATGTCCTCTAACTCAAATACGATTGAATCAGTGGAAATTAAATTTTGCGTATTGACTACTGCTTCATTTGATAAATTATATAATTCAACTTCACTGAGAACTTCATTAAAATCAACCCCATTTTCTGCTGAAGAATGGATGACCATCTGATTCACAAATGTGGATAAAGAATCACTTGTACCACCATCAACTAAGGTGAAATTAAAAACTGCTTCAAAATTCTGATAAGCATCGAAAGCATTGATTTCAGTTGTAGAAATTTGCTGAGGTGGATTTACAATACTCACATCTTGATCAGCATTTGCATTGAGTGTATAGAAGTCAAGCTGTCTGATTTGAGTTGCATTCTCTAAAGTATCTTCAGCTATTATATAAATGGAATATTCGGTATTGGAAGATAGATTTTGGATATTGACCGAAGTAGTATCCTCCACATTTCCAATCTCAATTTTCTCATTGCCAGCACTAATTATTTGTTCATCAGATTGGGGATTTTTCAAAGTCTGCAAGTCAGGAAGCGAATCGCCAACTTGTTTTACCACATAATAACAGCTCGATAATTCATTTACAGAAAAGCTTATATCAACCTCCTCACTTAAGATATTGTAAACTTGAGGCTCTTGAATGAAAATTGGAGCATAAAGATCCGCAATTTCATGATTTAAGGAAACAATCAATTGAATGCTGTCATTTCTGCTTTCCATAATTCCTTCTAAATCCACAGCACCAAAAGGAACCTGAGCATTTCCATTAAAATAAATAGTATTAGGTTCTATTTTCACCAAAACTGTATCTTCTCCGCTAGAAAATTGAAAAAGATTTTCAGCAAAGTCTCCCCATAATTCAGGCTGACCTAAGGTCATGCTGTCTAGCTTTATCCTGGTACCAATCAGCTCATTATTTGAATTAAATTCAGAAGGGGAAATGGAATAAGTTTCTGGTAAAATTTCATTACTATTGAGAATGATGGCCGTATCCGCATTCAATCGAATACTTCCATTTACTTCTTCCCTAATTCCCAAAACTTTTACTCGGTCGCCAGCATTAAGATTTGAGAGTTCTTCACTACAAAAAACTGCCATCCCCTGCTCATAGGTAGTCGATTCATCCTTTTGGATATAGAATTGAGAGTTCCCTAATCCAAAATCATTGGATGATACATAGCCTGTTGTAACATAAGTAATTCCATTTGTTCCATTTCTAATATCCTCTATCCTATCAAAAGCTTCAATGATCTCAATCTCGTTGGATGAAATGCTATCCTCTAATGTACTGCGCAATACAGAGCCGGAATCAGATGAAACAAATAAATGTTCTGCCGGAATTTGTAAAGCAAATTGCTGAGTATCGTTTACTTCAAATCGGTTAAACCAAATAGCTAAAGTAAAATCAATTGCTCGACCGGAGGCGATTTCATATCCCCGATTTTCAGGAAAATCAATTTTAATGCTGTCATCTACAATGCTAATTTCAGCATTACTAATTTTCCCATTATCATCTTTTAAGATAGCATTAAGGGCACTGCCCCAAGCCAAAGTGTTAGCGGATGCAGATTCAAAAACCATTTCTTTAATATAAGTAGATGCCGTATCACCAGTTGCTAAATCCGCTATCTGAAAGGAAAAGACTTCTTCTGCTTCTGATTCCTCATCAATGGTAGAAAGCAAATTACTTACAGTTGGCTGACTAACATCAGTAATTTCCGAATCTTCATCTAATGCTATTTCAGTAGTGAAATTTGCTGTGGCAGCGGAATCTAAATTATAGCAATTTTCAAACTCATCATAGGCAAAGGCAGCCAAATGATAAGTTGTTCCTGAATTAAGATTTGAAATGTTAACATTTTCTCCATTGCCTGCAAATAAAATTTTATTGCCATTCCCCAATTCATTAGCCCGACTAAAATCTGGATTGCCTGTGTAGTTAGTACCGCTTATTGGCGGAAAATCAACTACACTTCCTTCTTTTATCAAAACTATGGAATGGAGAGCTGTTGGCGCATTCCAATTTATTTCTGCAGTATTTTCAGCAATATTTTGAACTGAAATATTCGAAAGCTGCTCAGTAGTTGTGCTACATCTAAAATGATTGCCCAAATAAGAAAACTCATTAGTATCATAAACTATCCATTCGGAATCCATTTGACTACTTCCAAAAGAGGATAAATTATAAGGATTTCCTTCAGCTACAGAAGCTTTCCTAACCAATGTTTTGTCTTGAGTGGCTTCTGAAATTCCGGCAACACCCCAAGCTGTGCCTGGATCAGTACCAATTTCCCCAAAAACATCAATAATAGTTCCTTTATAAAGTAGGGCTAATGCATCATCTCCATTAAAGTTGGTAATAGAAAATTGAGTGGTATCGGCTATTTCCTGTAGAATGGAGTCTGAACTTGTATTGGCAATCACTAAATTTCCTTGATTAGCTAAGCTATCCTGAATTTCCGAAAGCTGATATTCAGAACTTATGGCTTCACTACCATTTGTATAAATAGCTAATGAAAAATCATTAAGGTCGATGAAGTCCCCACTATCATTAAATATCTCCAGAGCCTTATTACTGCTACTTCCTTCCACATATTCTGAAATAAAAACGGTAGTAATCAAAGGGATAATATCAATTTCAGGAGAATTCACCTTTAATCCATCCCCATCAGAAACTTCAATTACAATACTTTCTTCCGTATCATATTCCAAATCTGTCCATTCATAAAATCCATCATTCATTGCAAGTGGTCCCAGACCAACTGAAGAAGAAATTAGATTCCCACTTCCGGTATTTAAAGCCAAGCTAATATCTCTAGCTTCTTTATCAGTATTACCATTGAGATCAACTGCTCTTACACTTAAATTAAACGTATCATTAACTTGAGCACTGGAAACAGTATTGATTTCAAAATCAGTAGCTTCTACTTGAATAGTAAAAGGATTAGATGTAATGGCAGCTGAAATGGAATCGATCAATAAAGAACCACTGACATCGACTGCAAAACCATGGTTTTGAGGAATTTCAAATGCAATGGTATCTCCATCAGTTTGAGATTCATCTAGCCATATTGATAATTTAAGATTTTCGGTATTCCCATCAGCTATGGCATATTCATTTCCTGTAAGGTCAAATTCAATATCATCTGGATTGATGGATAAATTGGTTATAGTTAAATCGGCAGCACCATCATTTAATTTTGCTCCTTTCATAACTGAAGACCAATCTTCCACTTCATTTTCAGCACTTTTTTCAATTACAATTTTATTGAGCAAAGTAGGCTCTCCATCACTAGTGCCTTGATCGGAAACTTCAAAGCTGAAAACCTCCACTGCCTCTGCTTCAGTATTAGCAACAGAAGAAATATCAGCGGAGGGAATTTGAGTAGCAGGCGCATTTATTTCACCATCCTCATCAAAAGAAGTTGTAGTGCTAACCGAAATTGTTTCGCTTTGGGTTAAATAGCATTGATCTGCTGAAAGATATTCAAAAATGGCAAAATGATATTCAGTTCCCAGTGTTAATCCTTTAATAACAACTGAATCAGCGTTACCATCATAAACCACAATATTACCACTCCCAATTTCATCTGCTAAACCACTACTAAAATCAGCATCAAAAGCATAGGAAACCCCATTTTGAGGAGTTTCATTTACAGCAATATTTTCTCTAGCCAAAATAACAACTCCCTCACCATCCCCCCTACTCCAATTTAAAGTGATCTGATTATCTTCTATATCTGTTTCCGAAGGCGTAGAAAATGAGGCTTGAGTTGTTGGGGCAGTACAAGCAGCACCAAAATTTTGGCCGTTATTAGGCTGTCCTTTTGTTTCAGTAGCTGGCTCTTCCCAAGTAAAATCTGAATAGGATGTCCCACTTCCCGATAATTGTAAGGATTCACCTATAGGAGTTGAAGTGGCTTCCTCAACCATTACATCCTCTGAGGATTGCCCATCAGCAGGACCACCTACCCCCATGAAAGCTCCCTCATAACTAATGAATTGCAATAAAGTCCCTTCAAAATCTAATGAAAAACCATCAGGAGCACCATTTTGAATTCCAGAAATATCTTTATAAAAAACAGTGAAACCGTTTTCAGTATCACCTTCTGTAAAAGAATCTAAAGTATGAGATTCGTATGATTCCCCATTATTTCCATTGTAGAGATGTAATGTGAAAAAACTTAAATCGTATGTAGCAGCATTTTCAATCACTACTTCAACAAATTCTCCAACATCTCCACCATCATTATCATAATGAAATTCGTTGAACCAGGCATTTTGGGCTTGGAGATTAAATACTGAAAATAATATTAATAGAAGTGGGAAAATAGGTTTTGGTGAAATTGACATTATTTTGAATACAATGGTTCGAATTCAAAAATGATAATTTACCTCTAAAATTCATAAAATATTGAAGAATTTCTAAATATCTATTTCTTCAAACTTTTGATATAAAGCCGTTCAACTTTTTCTCTAGCCCAAGGTGTTTTCCTTAAAAAAGTTAAACTAGATTTTATGGAAGGGTCATGATTAAAACTATTGATTCTAATCCTATCCCCTAATTCTTTCCAGCCATAAACATTTACCAAATGCTCTAAAATAGCTTTAAGCGTTATTCCATGAAGTGGATTATTGGGTTGTTGTTCTGGCATAATAGATTTTATTTCAATGATCTAAAATAAAAAAAGCATCCGACTTTAGCCGAATGCTTTCAATATTATTTAGTTAAAATTACTTCTTACAATAAATCGTTAGTTTTTCTTACTGCATCAGCACTTTCTCTCATTTTTGCTTTTTCAGCATCGTCCAATTCAATTTCAACGATTTCTTCAATTCCGTTTTTACCAATAATGGCAGGAACTCCTATAGAAATATCTTTCAATCCATATTCCCCATCCAATAAGCATGAGCAAGGGAACATTTTTTTAGAATCTTGTGCGATAGCCTGAACCATTGCAGAAACGGCTGCACCTGGAGCATACCAAGCAGAAGTTCCCAATAATTTAGTTAAGGTAGCTCCACCAACTTTAGTTTCTTCTTTTACATTTTCTAATTGATCATTAGAAATAAATTTAGAAACCGGTACGCTATTTCTTGTTGCTAATCTTGTCAATGGAATCATACCGGTATCACTATGACCACCAATTACCATTCCGTCAACATCAGAAGCAGGGCAACCTAAGGCTTCAGCTAATCTGTATTTGAAACGAGCTGAATCTAAAGCTCCACCCATTCCAATAATTTTATTCTTTGGTAAGTTGGTTGCTTTGTGAGCCAAATAAGCCATTGTATCCATTGGGTTTGATACCACAATGATGGTCACATTTGGCGAATTCTTGATTAAATTTTCAGCAACTTGTTTCACAATGCCAGCATTGGTAGAGATCAACTCTTCTCTAGTCATTCCTGGTTTTCTTGGGATACCCGAAGTGATAACAGCTACATCGCTATCAGCAGTTTTGCTGTAGTCATTTGTAACACCCGTGATTTTAGTATCAAATCCATTTAATGAAGCGCATTGCATCAAATCCATTGCTTTACCTTCAGCAAAACCTTCTTTGATATCAACCAATACTACTTCTTCAGCAAAATTTTTGATGGCAATGTATTCGGCACAACTTGCACCCACTGCACCAGCTCCTACTACGGTAACTTTCATTTTATTTATTTTATAAGTTAAACAATCTTGATTTCGCTCACAAAAGTACAAAAAATAATGCTATTTTGATGATGATTCATTAAGTGTTTCACCGGTATAAATAGCATGGATTGAATAGAAAAAAATCAGCTTTCATTCTACAGTAAAATCTCTAAACCTGTCAGGTTTTCAATCAAGGTTTAAATGGTCGGTGTGCCACCGACCATGGATTCTACTCCGGTCGGTGGCACACCGACAGGAAACTATATAAAATGATTTAAGATAACCTGACAGCTTTGACTTACCTTTGAAAAAAACCAATAGCTTTTTACATTTTCCCGTAAACATGACCTAAATCGAAAAAGCCGAAATTGGTCTTATATGTTGAAAACAAACGAGCAACATAATCATTTTGTTGCTGAGTATAAGACTCTAATACTTTCGCTTTTATTTTAGGATAATGATCAAAAATTTCAAAAATATTAATTTGAGGAATCACATAAATTTGAGCTTTTTCAGAAGCTATAACAGCATTATAAATTCTTCTTGCATCAGGAATTAAAGCATTATCACCAAAAGATTTATTCTCAGTTAATATGCCTAAACTCTCAAATCTATCCTGTATATCAATTGTTAATGATATTTCTCCTCTATGAATAAGATATAAGGCATGACTAGGGTCGTCACGAAAGAAAACCACCTCATCTTTTTTATAAACCCTCATATGCATAAAGGGTATAAAATGAGATAATTGCTCAAAGCTTAACTGCTCAAACAGTTTTATTTCCTTTAAAAACTGAAAAAGCACCATTTGCTTATGGTCGTATGACTTTTTAAATGGATTAAGAATTTTCATATCTTATTCGTATTATTTCTTTAGTATCTGCTTTAACTTTAAATGAGTTGGAAAACTTATGTCCAATTACCCAAACAATCTCCCCACCAGATTTTAAAATCATAACCCTTTTCTTTTGAGGTAGAGGAATCTTTTGATCAATCAATATATCACTTATTTTTTTCTTACCCTTCATCCCAATGGGTTGAATTTTATCTCCTTCTTGCCATAGGTCAATTTCAAGAGGTTCTTTTAAGCTTTCATAATCAATAAATGCTACATTTTGATTATTATCAAACTTCAATTCTTTCTTTTTAATAAATTCAAAATTTAAGCTTCCGAGAGGGGTTGTGATTGGGTTTTCCTTAACCTCAATTTGCAAGGGAAAGAATTTAAGAATATCCTCATTCCTTATTTCAGTAATCAGGATTTTGTTTCTGTCTATGCTTAAAATATTTGAAGAACTTAACAACTGGGCTCCAGTTCTGTTAAAATCGAAGGATTGAAGTTGAGATAAAGTAAATCCAAAATCATGAAGTAATTCAGATAAATAAACTCTCGCATGCGGTTTCTTCATAAGAGCTTTATCAATTTCAACATCCTTATTTTTAAATTGAAAATAGTCTTTTGAAATCTCCTGCAATTTATCATTCCAAGCTTCCTCAGTTGCTCTTAATCGCCATGCAGTCTGTTGAAAGCCGGAAACTAAATTTGGGTTAAGCTCCAACATTTTAGGAATGACATGCTGTCTGATTTTATTTCTAGTATAATGATCAGAAGCATTGGAAATATCCTCTCTCCATTCAATTGAATTTTCTTGAGCAAATTGTTTCAATACTGATTTTTCTGCAAAAAGCAATGGTCTAGCAATTCCATTTTGTAATGGCAAAATACTTCTCAGCCCTTTTATGCCTGTTCCCCTGCTTAAATTTAGCAATGCAGTCTCAAGTAAGTCATTCGCATGGTGTGCAGTCAGGAGTTTATCAAATGATTTTTTTTCAATCAGCTCATCAAACCAAGCATAGCGTAATTCTCTGGCTTGTATTTGAGTTGAACCTGCATTTTTATCAATTCCAACTCTTTTCACATAAATCCTAACATCCAATTGGTTTGCGAGCTCTTTCACGAATTCTTCATCTTTATTAGAATCTTCTCCCCTCAACTGGAAATTCATATGCGCCATTGAAAAAACGAAATTATTTTGGCTCAATAAATGAGCTAACACAACAGAATCGAGCCCGCCACTAATGGCGAGTAGCAAATGTTCGTTCTTCTCAAAAAGATTTTCCGCTTTAATAAATTCTAAAAATGACGCGCTTAACATATTTCTTTATGAAATTACTTAGATTTGCACAGAATTTGCTATTAAAAAGCAATCAAAAGTAAATGTATGAACTTCCAACGAATTTTAATCCTTTGTTTCTTCCTAATCTTATCCATAAGCCTAAAAGCGCAAAAAAATGGTGTGAAATATGGTTCTGAAGGTTATTCAGAAACCATTAATAAGGGTAAGGATAGTTTCACCCGACTTGTAAAAAATGTCTGGTTTGATATTGAAAAAGAAAACATAAGAATAACTGGAGATTCTGCCTTATATTATGATAAAAAAGGGGTTATGATTGTTTTTGGAGATGTGGTAGTTACTAAAAATGACACCATTGATATCACCTCAAGAAGATTGAATTACTATGTAGAGGAGAATAAAGCGGAATTAAGAAATAATGTGGTTTATGATGATGGAGATATGAGAATGACCACGAACTATCTAGATTATTATATGACCACAGAAGATGGTCATTTCTTCAATGGAGGAAAATTAGTAGATGATGAAACCACACTAATCGCAAGAGAAGGTTTTGTTGTTAATGCAGAAGATTTAATAAAATTTTATAAAGATGTGGACTTGACCAATCCTGAATACCAATTATTAACGGACACACTTTTTTACCACCGTACCACTAAAATTGCTACTACTTTTGGTCCAACCAAAACCATCATGAAAAATGGAGAGGTTGTGGATGCTGCCAAAGGAGGTAAATTTTATACGGATAAGAAAAATGCTCGATATACTGCCGGAAAAATCACAACAGAATCTTACGAAATCTTTGGTGATGAACTCTACTTTGATGATTTAACTCAAGAATCAAAAGCCAAAGGAAACGTAAAGGTAATTTCTGAAGAAAATGATATCATTATTTTTGGAGATGCAGCGGCTACTAAAAAAGAACAAGGAATTACAAAAGTTTGGGGTAATATTTTACTAAAGCAAGTCGTGGATAATGATACATTGTATCTTACGGCTGACTCCCTAATTTCCATTGATTCAGAATATGATTCATTAAGCCGACTTTTAGCTTACAACAATGTTAAAATCTATAAATCCGACATGCAGGGAGTTTCGGATTCTATGGCGTATATGATGCAAGATTCCATGATTTTCTTTTATCATGATCCTGTTTTATGGAGTGAAGGAAATCAAATAGTGGCTGATACTATTTTTATGGAAATTAAAAATGGTAAGATGGATAAGCTTAATATGCGGAATAAAGCCTTCACAATCAACCAAGATACTGTTAAGAATTTTAATCAGATTAAAGGTCGAAATATGACTGCCTATTTGAAAAATGATGAGATGGATCGGATTTTAGTAGAGGGCAATGGTGAAAGCATTTATTTTGCAGTAGATGATGAAACCCTTGAGCTCATCGGTATGAACAAGGTGTTATGTAGCTCGATGAGAATACAATTTTTAAATGGAGAAATGAATGATATTACATTCTATACAGATCCTGAAGGGAGGTTTATACCACCACATGAGATAGCTGAACCAGAAACTAGATTGAAGGACTTTATGTGGCAAATTGAAAGAAAGCCTAAAATGGTGGATGTTTTGGGTAAATATGTACATGAGAATACCCTATCACCAAATAGAGAAAAAACCGAATTACCAGAAGGAACTAAGTTAGATTCCGAAAATTAAAGATTTGTCCAAACGTTACTTACATAACAATATTATTTACACGCCACATTTTTTTGTAAAATATTAGATTTTTTAATTATAAAATCCTATTTTTACTAGTCAAATTAATAATGATACATGAGATTATTTTTCACCATATTTTTATCTATAATTGTGACCACCTCCCTGTGGGCTCAAGATATTATGATAAATGATTTTAATGGTGAAATCATTACTAGTTATCAAAAGTCGAGCACTAAAATCTTTAAAATTCAGAATTTTAGTGACTCTCCTAAAACAATAAAGGTTAAACAAAACATCGACAAAATTCAAGGCGGAAGTACTTTCATAATATGTTACAATGATGATTGTAATGCAGATGGAGAACCACTCATTCTTAATATTCCAGCAAATAGTACTTCAAATGATTTAAAAGTCACCTTAAATGGAGGTCTATCTTATTTAAACACTATTGTCTATATAGAATTTATTGATATGGAGATAGACAAAGTGGTTAAAAAAGAAATATCTCTAAAAGTAACTGAAGAAAAGGCTAAAGATATTTTTTATGAAAAAGGAGGAATCACCGTAAATAGTTTTTTTCCTAATCCCGCCATAAAAAATGCTATTATGGAATACAGTATAAATCCTTATGAAACAGAAGCCAAAATTACCATTCAAAATGTGCTTGGAAGTATTGTCAGCACTTATAACTTAAGTCCAGAGGAAAACAAATTAAACATTAGTACTGAAAATCTTAATCCTGGAGTTTACTTTTACACACTCTTCGTAAAAGATGAAGGATTAGCTACAAGAAAATTAATTGTAAAAAAATAATTAATAATCCAATCTTCAAGAATTACATTCGTTAGCAATAAAAAATTGTTCATTCCATAAAACAAATGTATATTTGCACCCTTATGCGAAATTCGTACAGAAATTTATTAATACTTACACTTTTTACAACACTGTTCACCACCGCCTGTAGTGATTTTAGAAAATTACAGAAAAGTGATGACTGGGAGAAGAAATATGATGCTGCCATTAACTATTATGAGCAAGGAGAATACTATAAAGCGAATGTTCTCTTAGAACAAATTTTACCTATTATTAAAGGGTCTGAAAAAGCTGAAATAGCAAACTTTTATTACGGATACACTTATTACTATCAAGAACAATATTTATTAGCTTCACACTATTTTAAGACTTTTTACGATACTTTTAACAGAAGTAAATTTGCTGAAGAAGCTAGATTTATGTTTGGATACTCTCTTTTTAAAGACTCTCCAAGGTATAATCTAGATCAAGCTAGTTCTAAAGAGGCTATTACTGCCTTGCAAGGATTCATTAATCTCTTTCCTAATTCCGAATTTGTTCCAAAAGCAGATTCAGCATTAGGACAATTAAGATCCAAATTGGAACGAAAAGCTTACGAAAAAGCTTTATTGTATTATGACCTTAAAAAATTCATGACTGGAGAATATCTTAAGGCTGCTTTAGTAGAATTTGATAACTTTCAAGATGATTTTCCAGGCTCGGAATTCGCTGAAGAAATAAGGTATTTAGAAATTGAAGCAATGTTCAAATTAGCCGAGGTAAGTATTTATTCTCTTAAAAAAGAAAGATATTTAGAGGCAATTGAATTTTACGAGAATTTTATAGACACATATAGTAATAGTAAATTTCAAAAGAAAGCAGAAAAAATTTACGAGGATAGCTTAGAACAAATTAGAATATTAAATACATAAATAATTATGGCAAACCCATCAATAACCACTAGAGACACTTCTAAATTAGTTGAAGAAACTGATAACATCTACCAAACGGTAGTAGTAGCGTCAAAAAGAGCTCGACAAATTTCAAGCAATGTGAAAGAAGAGTTGAGTAATAAACTTGCTGAATTTGCCTCTACTGTTGATAATCTTGAAGAAATATTTGAAAATAGAGAGCAAATTGAAATCTCAAAATTCTATGAAAGAATGCCTAAGCCAACTATTATGGCTATGGAAGAATTCTTAGAAGGCAAAGTTTATTACCGAAAAAGAGAAGAAGAGGAAGGTAAATAAGCCTAGGAAATGCTCCAAGGTAAAAAGATAATATTAGGTATAACGGGTAGTATTGCAGCTTATAAAACTGCAATATTGACCCGTTTGTTAGTTAAGGCAGGTGCTGAAGTACAAATCGTCATGACTGAAGATGCTAAAGAATTCATCACACCTCTCACCTTAAGCACCCTAAGTCATAATCCTGTATTATCAAAATTCACTAAAAATGATGCTGGTGAATGGAATAATCATGTCGCCCTTGGTTTGTGGGCTGATTTGATTCTAATTGCTCCCGCTTCAGCAAACACATTGGCTAAATGTGCACATGGCATTTGTGATAATCTTTTATTAGCCACTTATCTTTCTGCAAAATGTCCGATAGCATTCGCCCCTGCAATGGATTTGGATATGTATCAGCACCCTACCACTTCTGAAAATCTCAAAAAGCTTGAGTCATTTGGCAATACCATATTTCATGCTGCTTCTGGAGAATTAGCTAGCGGTTTGGAAGGGCAAGGAAGAATGCAGGAGCCTGAAATTTTAATTAAGGAAATAGAATCCATTCTTTCTGTAAAAAAAAAATTTAAGGACCAAAAAGTAGTCATCACGGCAGGGCCAACACATGAAGCCATAGACCCCGTAAGGTTTATCGGGAATCATTCATCCGGGAAAATGGGATATGCAATAGCAAATGCTTTTATAAAAGAAGGAGCTAGCGTTACCTTAATTTCAGGACCTTCTGCCTTAAAGGTGCCTTCTAATATTTCCAACTTTATTGAAATTAAGTCTGCTCAAGAGATGTATGAGCAAGCAGAGAAATATTATAAAGATGCAAACATTACTGTATTTGCTGCCGCAGTTGCCGATTACAGACCAAAATCAATAGCTAAGGAAAAAATTAAGAAGAAAGCAGAAGATATGACTGTAGAAATGGAAAAAACCATTGATATAGCCAGAACTTTAGGTGAAAGAAAACAAAAAAATCAATTGAATATAGGCTTTGCTTTGGAAACTGAAAATGAAGAAGCAAATGCTTTAAAGAAATTGAAAAATAAAAACTTCGATTTAGTCGTTCTTAATAGTCTGCGCGATAAGAATGCAGCTTTTGGTCATGATACTAACAAAGTTAAAATTTATGGACAAAAGGGATTGCTAGAAGAATCAGAACTTTTAGCTAAAACTAAAGTAGCAGACCTAATTTTGAACCAAATACTTAAATTGAGCAGCAAGAAATGAATAAAATTATCCTGACCTTTTTTGGAATTATTTTTAGTCTCAATACACTTATTGCTCAGGATTTGTTTTTTCAAGTTAAAGTTGATGCTTCTACTGCCAATACTTCGGAAACACGCGTATTCACCAGTATGGAGAACTCATTTCGTCAGTTTGTAAATGAAACGAAATGGATGCAAGAAGAGGTAGAGTTATTTGAAAGACTGAAAGGCATCATGGCCATTAATATTACGGAAATTCCTAGAACAGGAAGGTTTCAGGCTCAAATGCAAGTTCAATCTGTTCGGCCTATTTATAATAGCAATTATGAATCAGTCATGATCAATATTGCAGACCGAAATCTAAATTTTGACTATACAGAATCGCAACCCCTAATTTATACTCAAAATAGTTTTAATGATAACCTAGTCAGTATTTTAGCTTTTTATTCCAATTTCCTTTTAGGAATGGACTTCGATAGCTTCTCTGAATTAGGAGGACAAGCTTATTATGATGAAGCTTTAAATATTGCTAGATCAGCCAATCAACAAGGTTTTAAGCCTGGGTGGGAGCAATTTGGAAATATCGATAGTAAATATTCACTTGTACAATCAGCATTAAACTCACAATTAGAACCTGTACGCAAAAGCTTATATCTCTATTATAGAAAGGGTTTGGACTTAATGGAAACAAAACCTGATGAAGCACGAAAATCTATATTGGAAGCATTAGAAAATATTCAAAAATCAAATAAACTCAACCCTAACTCACCCTTTATAACCCTCCTGATTCAATCTAAAATTGACGAAATTATACAGATATATACTGAAGGTGATTTAGCAGTGAGGAGAAAAGCTTATGAAATCATGAGAGACTTAGCACCAGCTAATTCTGAGAGATATGAAGTTATGATAAAATAACACATTCTAGCCCACTTTTATATTCAATAATTTTTTTTCAAAAAAATATGGAAAGCTGAAAGCTAAAGAATTTACTATCCATAATTTTTAAGTAAATTAGCCCTGCTAATAAAAAAATAGTGCCAATATGCTTCAAAAGCTTTTGATTAAAAATTACGCCTTAATTCAAGAACTTAATATTAACCCATCGCCAAACCTTAACACCATAACGGGCGAGACTGGAGCTGGTAAATCCATAATGCTAGGTGCCGTAGGTTTACTGATAGGTAAGAGAGCCGACACCAAGGTGCTTTATTCTTCTGATACCAAATGTGTGGTAGAAGGTATTTTTGATATTACACAGTATAATTTAAATTCCTTTTTTGAATCAGAAGACCTTGATTATGATGATGAATGCGTAATCAGAAGGGAAATAAGTGCTAGCGGAAAATCAAGAGCTTTTATTAATGACACCCCTGTTACTTTAGATATACTTAAAAATCTTGGCAATTATTTGATGGATGTTCATTCACAACATGAAACACTATTAATAGGTGATCAAGATTTTCAATTGCAAATAATTGATGCATACGCAGGAACCATTAAAAGCTTAAAACAATATCAATCCTTATTTTCTGATTATACAAAAGCTAAAAAAAGCTTACAAACTTTTAAAGATAGCGCTGCACAAATGCAGCAAGAGAAAGATTTTAATCAATTTCTTTTTGATGAATTGGATAAAGCAATGCTAAAATCCGGTGAGCAAGTTGAACTGGAAGAAAAATTAGAAATATTGGAAAATGGCGAATTAATAAAACTCAAATTGTCTGAAGCCTATCAATTAGTTGATGGACAGGAATTTGCCGCCATTCATAATTTACATCAGGCAAGCGAAAGCCTGAAAGCTATTCAATCATATGGAAAAGATTTCCAGGAATTATCCGATAGATTGAACAGCAGTTTTATTGAGATTCAAGATATTGCAAAGGAGTTGGAAATCACAGCAAATGAATTCGAACACCAACCAGAAGAATTGCAACAAACACAAGATAGGTTAAGCCTTATTTATTCTTTGCAACAAAAACATCATGTTGATTCAATTGAGAATCTTCTCAATATAAAAGCTGAATTAGAGGAGAAATTACTAGCTGTACAAGATGCAGAAGGCAGCGAATTGAAACTACAAAAAGCAGTCGATGAAGCTTATGCAAAAATGAATGAGGCCGCTCAGGAAATAAGTAAGCGTAGAACTGATCATTTTGAAAAGCTGCAAAATGAGTTACGTATTTTATTAGCCGGCTTAGGAATGGAAGATGCTGTGGTTAAAATTGATAATCAATCAAAGCCTCATGACAAAAGTGGGATTGACGACATCAAAATATTATTTAGCGCCAACAAAGGAGTTGCTCCACAAAATTTAAAGAACGTTGCTTCAGGAGGGGAATTTTCGCGTTTAATGTTTGCCATTAAGTATATTATGGCAGATAAAATTGCGATGCCTACAATTATTTTTGATGAAATTGATACCGGGATTTCTGGTGAGGTAGCCATTAAAATGGTCAATATGATGCAAAAAATGGCCGAAAATCATCAAGTGATTACTATTAGTCACCTCCCACAAATAGCAGCAAAGGGTCATCAACATTATTTTGTCTTCAAGGACAATTCAGCAGAAAAATCAGTAAGTAAAATAAAATTATTAGACGAAAACGAGCGCTCCTTAGAAATTGCCAAGATGATAGGCGGAGAAAACCCTAGTGAATCTGCTATCCAAAGTGCCAGGGAGTTATTAAGTGCATAAAGCCCCTTAATCCCCAAGGAGGAAATTAGAGCCCTTAATCTTCAAAAGGGGAGTCGTGGAAGTTAGAAGATCGAAGTTGGGTGTGTGATGATGGGTGATGGATTGAACTTAGGTCAGTACTGAAGGTCAGACCGGAAATAGCTATTTACAACAGTTGGCAGTTGTAAGATCAAAGTGGGAACCAATTTTCTTGATACTTACTACTCGATACTGAATATTTAAAAAACCATCAAGTTGCATCCTCTGATATCTGAATTATCAAATCTTCCCAAAACTTTAAAACTGCCATCTTGATTTACTAAGCCTACATCCTGAGTTTCAATAAAAGCACAGCTATCAATATTGGCTAAATCAACAACATTCAATCCCCCACTTCTTTTATCTGAATATTTAATGTCAAAAGGATCATTTACTTCCCTCACCATTATTTTCATACTATAAGATGGATTGAAAACGCCTTTTCCTTTACTATAGGCTTGAGATAATAATTCTGTCATTCCATATTCAGAATGAATCGTACTGACATTTAAGCCTTCACATAAAATTTGATGGAGCTCCTCTCTAGTTATCTCTTTTCGCCTACCTTTCATCCCTCCTGTTTCCATTATAATGCAATCAGAAAAATCAACTTTATAATTTTCTGCTAAATCCAATAAAGCAAAACTTACGCCCCAAATAATAATTTTCTTTCCGTTACTGTTCGCCTTGAGCTGCTTTACTTTTTTAACCAATTCTTCTAAGTCATATAAATAAAATCCTGAATCTGATGAATTAGTTTTCTTAATAAAATCATCTACCATTGCCACCAAAGACGACCCTTTTCTTTCCAAATAAGAAGGCAATAAAGCTAAAATTACATATTCATCCAGCTTCCCATAATAGTTTTCAAATATTTGCTGTGCGTGATTTAAATAATGATCTAGTTTTGGCACATAATGCCTACTGCTTAGACCTGAACCCGTCCCACTACTTTCGAAAATCGCACCAAAATCTGAAAACTTAACAGATTGGGAAATAACTTTATGTTGCTTAAAAAAATCTATAGGTAAAAAAGGAATAGATCTTAAGTCATTTATAGAATCCGCATTGATATTTAAAGCATCAATGTATTTTTTATAAACTAAATTGTATTTACTTTGGTACTTGAACAATGCTAAAGCAAAATCTTGAAAATTTTCAACATTTAGGGCATCAAATTGCTTTAATAAGCGTTCTCTTTCTGACATTTTATAAAAATTATGCAATACAATATTAAAAATAAGGCACGGCATCTCATATTTAATTCCACTATTATTATTGGATTTATGACAATCCTTACTGCTTGCCCAACTCCTCCTGAATTTGAGGATGCTCCCAGTATTGAATATGAGGACATTGGATTTAGTCAAACTTCTGACACTTCCGCTAGTGGTCAGCCACTAAATCAAGACGTAATTAGTGTAACCATTACCTTTGAGGATGGCGATGGCGATTTAGGTCTTAGAAATAGTGAAATTGAACCACCTTACCATTTATTTGATATTCCTCTAAGTCAAGAAAATGAATTAATTTACTTTGGAAGTTCACCAGATCTTCCTCCATTTAACTTTTACGATTATTATATAGCTTCCGATTCTATAATTATAAACAATACTTTACTTGTAAATGACACCATTTTAGTTCGTTTCAATGAGCGTCATTTCAATATCTATGTAGATTTTTACTATCAACCCCCTGGAAGTAATGACTTTGTGCAGTTTGAATGGGAATCTGAGCCTGGTTTTTACCAATCATTTCATGGAAGGTTCCCTATATTAAATACCGAAAATTATAACAGGCCATTAAATGGTTCTTTAACTTATGAAATGAAGAGTGTTGGATTTCAGGCAATATTTAGAGATTACCCTATGTATTTGGAAGTTTATATTTTAGATAGGGCTGGTAATAAAAGTAATACTATTCAAACGGATCCCATTCGATTGATAAATCCAAGTTGATTCTTAAAAATAGAAAAGGCGCAATTATGTATTGCGCCTTTTCTCATTAAATTGTGATATAAATTCAGAATTCTAAATCAATCAATTTCCAATCTTCATTTTCATTTTAGTCTTTGCTCCACTTTCCTTTTTCTGGACATTTGAAATATCGCTTAAGTTTGGAATAGGGTTATTGGCCACCTTATTACTCTTAGCGTAGTATTTTTTGGCCTCTGGAAGTAATTTATTCAAATCTTCAATTCGAGTATCATTACTTGGGTGAGTACTTAAAAATTCGGGAGGAGCTCCACCGGATTGTGCTTTCATTCTTTGCCAAAACTTTGGTGCTTCTGCCGGATCATATCCAGCTAATGCCATAAATTTTATACCTAATTCATCTGCTTCAGATTCATGTAATCGACTAAATGGCAAAACTCCCAAAACAGTGCTTCCACCAGTGTAAGCCGCCATTGCTAAAGCTTGAGTTTGTTCAGGTTGTTGTTGAAGCGCAACACTTAAAGCAACACCACCCAACTGCTGAACCAATGCTTGGCTCATCCGCTCTCCACCATGTTTAGCAATAGCGTGAGCCACCTCATGCCCCATTACAACGGCTATACCCGCCTCGTCTTGGCAAACAGGTAAAATCCCTTCATAAAAAGCTACTTTCCCCCCCGGCATACACCAGGCGTTCACAACATTTTCTGCAAGGAGATTAAACTCCCATTCAAACCCCTCAGTGGCATCTTCTAATTTATTTTCTTTTAGATACTGTTCTACTGCATTTTTAATCCTTTCTCCTACATCCTTAACCATATTAACTTGCCCCGTATTAGTAGAAAGCTTGCTTTCTTTTAAAACCTGATCATAGGATGAGAAACTTGAGGAATTTAATTGACTATTTGGAATTACATTAAACTGATTTCGATCAGTTAAAGGAACCTTCTTACACGCGATAAGAAATGAAACTAGAATAATTAAGCTCAATATTTTTTTCATAATCAATTTATTAAAAGAATAGATGGTAATATTACCGTTTAAAACTCATTAAATCCAATCTAAAAGATTTCTTTTAATATTTAACGTAGCTTTCATTTTTATAGTTAAAAGAAAGCATATTTTTGCATAAAATTTCTCAAATGAAGATACTGGCTATAGGAAGAAATTATGGAGATCACATTAAAGAGCTTGAAAATGAGCGACCTGATGAGCCTGTGATTTTCACTAAACCGGATACTGCTCTTCTAAAAAATAATGACCCTTTTTATTATCCACCCTTTAGTAATGATATTCATTATGAAGTGGAATTAATTATTAGAATTTGTAAAGAGGGAAAATTTGTGAAAGAGGAACACGCTCATAAATATTATGATAAAATTGGTTTAGGAATAGATTTCACTGCAAGAGATTTACAGTCAAAAGCTAAAGAAAAAGGTTTACCTTGGGATCTTGCTAAGGGCTTTAATGGCTCCGCACCCATTTCTAATTGGTTAGAGAAAAATGAATTTGAAGACCTACAAAATATTAATTTTTCTCTAAAGGTAAATGGTCAACTCAAACAAGAAGGGAATTCGGCACTAATGTTGTTTCCTATTGATTATATCATTTCCTACTTATCAAAATTTTTCACCCTAAAAACAGGTGATATTATCTTTACTGGTACTCCTAAAGCCGTTGGCCCAGTATCTATAGGTGATAAACTTGAGGGTTATATTGAAAATAAAAAATTATTGGACTTTGAAGTTAAATAAACATAAAATAACATTTTTAATATTTTTATTAAGCTTACCTCTTGGGGTACTAGCTCAAAATTCTGACCCTTACACTTTTCCAATACGCCCAAATAAAACCAATTTTCTATCTGGCACTATGGGGGAATTGCGTTCTTCTCATTTTCATGCAGGGATTGATATTAAAACTGGCGGAAAAATTGGAGAGCCTGTTCATGCTACTAAAAGAGGATATATTACCAGAATAAAAGTATCCACCTCGGGTTATGGAAATGCACTTTATATGCTGCATCCGGATGGAAATACTTCAGTTTATGCCCACTTAAATGAATTTGCTCCTGCGATAGAAGAATTTGTTAAAAATGAGCAATATAAACAGCAAACTTTTGAGATTGAACTATTTCCTGAGCCTTATCAGTTCGCTTTTAAGTCACAGGAGGTAATCGGACTCTCAGGAAATACTGGCGGTTCGTTAGGACCCCATCTTCATTTTGAAATTAGAGATTCTCAACAAAGAGTACTAAATCCCCTTCACTATGGTTTTGACGAAATAAGGGATAACATCCCTCCTATTTTGCAAGGATTTTCTATTAAGCCTATGAATCTGAATGCTAGAGTTTTTAGCCAATTTAAAAGGACTGACATCAAAATTGACAGAACCGGTTTTAATTATAAAGCTATTGATACTGTAAAAGCAATAGGTGAAGTTGGATTAGAATTATGGGGACATGATAAATTAAATGGTTCGGCTAATAAAAATGGAATTAGTATTATAGAAGTAAACATAAATGGAGAAACTCAATTCAAGCAAAATATAGATGTAATGAGTTTCAGTTTACAAAGACACATTCTAATTCACTATCCATATGATGTTAAAATGACCGTAGGTCCCCGTTATCATAAATTATATATTGATGACGGAAATCAGCTAAAATTTTATGAGACATTAGAGAATAAAGGAATACTTAAAATTGAAAATGGCAAGCTCTATGACATAGAAATAAAGATGTATGATCCTTACGGAAATATGAGTGTTTTAGAATTGCTTATAAAAGGTGAAGAACCCGTTAAATCCTTATCAGAATCTTTGGAATTTGAATTAGATGAAATTGAATACACTATTGAAGATAATGTCTTAAAGGTATTTACAGAATCCAATTGTAAAGATGAAAGTGAAGAACTCAACCTAAATTTTGGTGAAAAAATTGAATCAATAACGCCCGAATACTATTTATCTAATACTGCTGTTTATTTATGGGATTTAAAAAATGGAATTCCTGAATCAGTTTTAAATTGCAATAAGGGCTTAAATCTGAGAAAAATTCATGAAATCTTCCCAAGAGAAAATAAAACCATTTCAACTGAGAAAATGGAGGTTAATTTTAGCTCTTATTCTTTATTTGACACGCTTTATTTAGAAACAAATTATGAAATCAAAACCAATGATTCACTTGAAATTTTCTCTTTAGGTCCTATTACTACTCCATTAAAAAGTTCAATAGAAATTGAATTATCACCCTTGATGAATCACTATAATGTAGATAAAAGTCATGTTTATAAAACAGATGATTCTGGGGATTTCTCTTTTGAAGGTGGTGAATGGAAGGATGGAAAAATCAAATTCAGTACTAGAGAATTAGCAGATTATACTATATTAACAGATAGTATTCCTCCTTTCGTTAAAGAAGGAAACATTAAATACAGTTATATAATAGATGATGAACTGTCAGGCATAAAATCTTTTGAAGCACATTTAGATGGTGAATGGGTTTTAATGAAATATGAACCTAAAGATAATCTGATATGGATAGACTGGCTTAACGAAGAAATGAATAAGACCGGTGAATTTGTTTTAAAAGTAACAGATAATGCTGGAAATGAAGCAGAATATATCACTAAACTATAAATATTATGGAATTAAATATAGGCGATAAAGCACCAGATTTTAAAGCAAAAGATCAAGACGGCAAGGAAATCAAATTAAGTGATTTCAAAGGAAAAAAAGTAGTTCTCTATTTTTATCCGAAAGATAATACTCCTGGATGTACTGCTCAAGCTTGTAATTTGAGAGATAATTATGAAGAACTTCAAAAACAAGGTTATGTTGTTTTAGGTGTTAGTCAGGATTCAGAAAAATCACATCAGAAATTTATTGAAAAGCAAAATTTACCCTTTCCACTTATTGCTGATGAAGATCATACGGTTCATAATTTATACGGCACATGGGGTGAGAAAAAAATGTATGGAAAAACCTATATGGGTACATTGCGCACTACCTTTGTTATAGATGGGGATGGTAAAATCGAAGATATTATTCAAAAAGTAAAGACAAAAGAACATACAGCACAAATTTTAAATTCATAATCAATGGCAAGTCAGGCAAACATACAAGAGCTTGAAAAAACAGCTTCTCAAGTAAGAAGAGATATCCTAAGAATGGTTCATGCGGTTAATTCCGGCCATCCTGGTGGCTCTTTAGGATGCACAGATTTTTTTGTAGCACTATATTTCCACATACTAAAGCATAATGTCGATTTTGACATGGATGCAAAAAATGAGGATTTATTTTTCCTATCCAATGGACATATTTCGCCCGTTTGGTATAGCGTTTTAGCTAGAAGTGGCTATTTCGAAACTTCAGAATTAAGTACATTCAGAAAAATCGATAGCCGACTGCAAGGGCATCCCACTCCAGAAGAAAATCTTCCTGGAATCAGAATAGCTTCAGGTTCCTTAGGACAAGGTTTATCTGCTGCTTTGGGAGCTGCTCAAACGAAAAAACTAAATAATGAAGATAATTTAGTTTATGTATTAATGGGAGATGGCGAATTGCAAGAAGGTCAAATCTGGGAAGCAGCCATGTATGGAGCTCACCATAAGGTGGATAATGTCATTGCTACTGTAGACTATAATGGCCAGCAAATTGACGGTCCGATTTCAGAGGTAATGGATTTGAAAGATTTAAAAGCAAAATGGCAGGCTTTCGGTTGGGAAGTGATAGAAAGCAATGGTAACGATATGGCCGAAATTGTTAAATCATTGGAACATGCCAAAAGTTTAACTGGAAAAGGAAAACCTGTTTTAAATTTAATGAAAACGGAGATGGGTCATGGTGTTGATTTTATGGTAGGAACTCATAAATGGCACGGAGTCGCGCCAAATGATGATCAATTGGCTGACGCATTATCCCAGCTAGAAGAAACTCTTGGAGATTATTAAACCTAATTAAATAGCGTCAGGGAGAATTCCCTGACGACTCATTTTTTTTAATGAAATTTAAAATCATCATACCGTCCTTACTTCTACTCTTTGTCTTGCACAATGCAAAAGCGCAAAGAGTGGAACAAAGCATCCCTGAAAAAACAAGAATTCTATTTTTGTTTGATGCTTCAGGCAGTATGTTGGCTCCATGGGGCAATGAGTTAAGAATTGATGCCGCTAAAAGAGTTTTGACAGATTTGGTGGATTCTTTAAGAGTTAATGATAAAATTGAATTAGCATTAAGGCCGTATGGACATTTAACTCCTGCGAAAGAACGGAATTGTCAAGATACAAAGCTTGAAATCCCCTTCGCACCCAATAACAATGATCGGATCATAGATCGATTGAAATATATCTATCCGAAAGGAACTACACCTATTGCCTATTCATTATTACAATCCGCTAAAGATTTTCCAAAAGATAATAACTATAGAAATATCATCATTATTATAACGGATGGAATAGAATCATGCGATGGTGATCCTTGTGCAGTTTCATTAGAATTACAGAAAAAAGATATTTTCTTAAGACCATTTGTGATTGGCCTGGGAATGGAAGAAAAATTCGCTTCAGAGTTTGATTGCATGGGTGAATATTTCAACGCTAAAAATATTAATGCATTTAGATCTGTTCTGAATGGAATACTTTCCCAATCTCTCAGCAAAACTACTGCAAGTGTGGAATTACTGGATGAAAATGGTAGAGCTGTTGAAAAAGATGTAAATGTTTCTTTCATCAATACATTTACCGGGATATCAGAATTTGATTTTATTCATTTTAGGGATCAAAATGGAAAGCCTGATACGGTTGAGGTAGATCCTGTTTTAAGTTATGATGTTGTAGTGAATACGGTTCCTCCAGTTGTAAAAAGAAATATTTTCTTAAAAGGCGGAACACACAATGTAATCAAAATTAAAACTCCTCAAGGAAATTTAAAAATCAATCAAGACAATACTTCTGAGTATGATGGTAATGTTCAAGTATTAGTAAGAAAATCCACTCAATCAGAAATTATCAATACACAAACAGTAAGATCAGAAGAAAAGTATTTGATAGGAAGATATGATTTAGAGATATTAACTTTACCGAAAATCAAAATTAATAATGTTGAATTAAAACAAGGAGAAACTCAAAACATTAACATTCCTGCACCTGGAAGAGTCAACATCAGTTACAGCAGCAAAGGAATTGGAAGCTTATATTCAATTGATGAAGATGGTAGACAGACATGGATTAAAAAACTAGATTTAAGAGGAGGGAAATCAAGTTTTGGTATCCAACCTGGAAAATATAAATATGTATTTCGCTCTGATAGAGCAATGGGTAGCAAATACACACAAATTAAAGAATTTAACATACAATCAGGGCAGACCCTTAATATTAAAATATACTAATTAGAGCAAGATGGCAGAAACAAAATTTACATTTACAGAAAAAAAAGATACGCGCTCAGGATTTGGAGATGGGCTTTTAGAAGCAGGGAGAAAAAACGATCAGGTAGTTGGACTTTGTGCTGATTTGATTGGCTCATTAAAAATGGGAGATTTTCAAAAGGAATTTCCTGATAGATTCTTCCAAACTGGAATAGCAGAAGCCAATATGATGGGCTTGGCAGCTGGAATGACCATAGGTGGTAAAATCCCTTTTACTGGTACTTTTGCAAATTTCTCAACTGGTAGAGTTTATGATCAGATTCGACAATCAATTGCCTATTCTGAAAAGAATGTAAAAATTTGTGCATCTCATGCCGGTGTAACTTTAGGGGAAGATGGTGCAACACATCAAATATTGGAAGACATAGGTATGATGAGAATGTTACCGAATATGACGGTAATAAATCCTTGTGATTATAATCAAACAAAAGCAGCAACTCTTGCAATCACTGATCATGAAGGTCCGGTTTATTTAAGATTTGGCAGACCTAAAGTACCTGTATTTACACCTGATAACCAAAAATTCGAAATTGGTAAAGCAATCAATATGATTGAAGGTTCTGATGTTACCATCTTTGCTACAGGACATTTAGTATGGGAAGCAATTGAAGCAGAAGCTATTTTAAGAGAAAAGGGAATAAGTGTTGAGTTGATTAATATTCATACTATAAAACCACTTGATGAAGCCGCTATCTTAAAATCAGTAGTGAAAACAGGCTGTGTGGTAACTGCTGAAGAACACCAAAGAAACGGAGGCTTAGGAGACGCTGTAGCGCAAGTATTAGCGCAAAACAATCCAACCCCTCAAGAATACGTTGCGGTTAATGACAAGTTCGGTGAGAGCGGTAAACCAGAAGAATTGATGAAGAAATATGGACTTGATGCTGATCATATTGTTGCGGCAGTTGAAAAAGTAATAAAAAGAAAATAAATCACATAAAAGGCCGGCTAATTGTCGGCCTTAAATCTTTAAGTATATGCTCATTAGAATAGTAAAAATGACTTTTCAGGAAGATAAAATTGATGACTTTATCAAAATCTTTGACGAGAATAAAGAAGCTATTCGCAATCAAGTTGGGTGCAAACATTTGGAACTTTGGCAAGATAAAGACCAACCCAATATATTCAGTACTTACAGCTTATGGGAAAGTGAAAAGGATTTAAATCAGTATAGACATTCAGGTACTTTTGGGAAAGTGTGGCCAGCTACTAAAGCCCTATTTGCTGAAAAGCCTGTTGCCAGTTCTCATCTTCAGCGATTTAGATTAGATTAGATTACTTTTTCCTTTCAATGGTGTATTTTACTAAATCCATTAAAGAGGTTCGATACTCCGATTCAGGAAAATCTTTAATAATAGTCATCGCTTCATCATAATAGTTTTGCATAACCTCTTCTGCATAAGCAATCCCGTTTTTCTCTCTTACAAAATTAACCACAGTCTTTACAGTAGAATTTTGATCACTCTTATTTTTAATTAATTTGATAATATGTTTTCGCTCTGACTTATCAGAATTATTCAAGGCATAAATCAAAGGCAGGGTCATTTTCTTTTCTTTTATATCTATACCAAGTGGTTTGCCGATATCATTAGAACCATAGTCAAACAAATCATCTTTTATTTGAAAAGCCATACCTACCTTTTCACCAAAGAGCTTCATTTTTGTACTAATATCATCATCTTTAATTACAGAACGACTGCCAACAGCACAACAAGAGGCTATTAAAGAAGCTGTTTTTTGTTTAATGATATCATAATAAATATCTTCTGTAATATTAAGTTTTCTTGCCTTTTCAATTTGAAGCAACTCCCCTTCACTCATCTCTCTAACCGCTTCAGAAACGATTTTCAATAAATCAAAGTCTTCATTATCTATTGACAGCAAAAGACCTCTTGAAAGTAAATAATCGCCTACTAGAATTGCGATTTTATTTTTCCATAGGGCATTAATGGAGAAAAAGCCTCTTCTATAATTTGCATCATCCACCACATCATCGTGGACTAAAGTGGCTGTGTGTAGTAACTCGATTAAAGCAGCACCACGATAGGTAGCTTCATTGATTTGCCCGTGAACACCTGCTGAAAGAAATACAAACATAGGTCTCATTTGCTTCCCTTTTCTTTTCACAATATAGCCCATGATTTTATCAAGCAAATAAACCTTGCTTTTCATGAATTGGCGGAACTTTATTTCAAATTCTGCCATTTCGTTGGCTATTGGTGATTGTATTTCTTTAATTTTACTCCCCATGCGTGTGCAATATTACTACCAAATGAATATCTAAGCAATTCAATCAAACAAAATGATTCAAGAAAATATAATTATTACAAGTACGGTTCATAAGAAGCCTATTACGGCCGATATAAGATACATTTCTAACCATGATAAGAAACCGTTGATCCTTTTTGTTCATGGTTTTAAAGGATTTAAAGATTGGGGAGTTTTTAATTTGATGGCAAATGAATTTGCGCAAAATGGATTCGTGTTCATGAAGATTAATTTAAGTCATAATGGCACAACTCCAGAGCAATTAATCGATTTTGCTGATTTACAAGCATTTGGAAATAATAACTTTAGCATTGAATTAGATGATTTGAAAGATAGTATTGATTACCTTTTTTCATCATCCAGTATAGTGCCAGAAAAGGAAGTCGATTTAAATGATCTTAACCTAATGGGACATAGCAGAGGTGGTGGGCTGATCTTATTAAAAGCTAAAGAAGAGGAAAGAATAAAAAAAGTAATTACACTAGCAGCAATAAATGATTTAAGTAAAAGGTGGCCGCAAAGCTTTTTAGATGAATGGAAAGAAAAAGGTGTACAGTATATCGAAAACAAAAGAACAAATCAAATGATGCCTTTATATGTACAGCTTTATGATGATGTTTTAAAGAATTCTGCAAGGTTATCCATTCCAAAAGCTGTTAAGGAAATGAAACAGCCTCTTTTAGCTTTTCACGGAACAGATGATGAAACATTGCCTGTTGAAATGGCCCATCAAATGAAAGAGTGGAAACCAGATACTAAATTATTGGTTTTTGAAAATGAAAATCACGTTTTTGGTGCAGCTCATCCTTGGGAAAGAAACAATTTACCTGAGGCTTATAAGAAGATCATCAAAGAAACTACAGATTTTATATTAAAATAGAAAAGATGAAAATAAAGAAGGAGCCTTAGTAATTGGCTCCTTCTTTATTTGATGTCTTACCAGTTTTAACATTAAAAATGATTTTGTAATCATCTGCAGTTTCAGTCTGGTTTTTGGGAATTCCCGGTGGACTGTAAATTTCTACTTCATAATCTGAAACCCAGTTGATTCTACCTTGGGGTAGCACCCCTTTTTTCACAACTTTCTCCTCTCCTATATTTATGATTACATAGTTTAAAGTTCCAGTATCAGTCAGCTTACTTTCATTTTTATAAAAAGTAGCCAATACAAAATCGCTTTTAGAATTTTTATAAAATTCTACCGGCTCAACTTCCAGACTTTCATAAGCCAATTTTTTATAATTCTCCATAGGATGGTTAGAGGTAGTAGTACTCTGTTGGGCACAAGCTGCAATTAAACTTATCAAAAATATTAAAAATATCCCTCTCATTAGTCTTTGACAATTCTTTTACTTACCAATTTACCATCCTGATCCAATATTTGAACCAAGTAACTTCCCTGATTTAATGAGCTCAAATCAATTTGTGTAATTTTAGCAAAAGAATTCACCTTGATTTTATCCACAAGCACTCCATTTGTACTATAAATTTTAATCTCCTGAACTGATTTAGCCTTTGAGGAAATATTTAGATAATTAGAAGTAGGGTTAGGAAATACCTTTATTTTAATATCTTCATCTCGATTATTAGAGGTAATTATCTCTGAACCTCCATTTGAGATATATACCTCATCTCTTAAATAAGCCCAGATTTGAAAAGTATTTTTTTCTTCTTTATCATAATCAAAATTAATGATACGTTTTTCATCAATTTTTGCCAATACCTGTTGATCAGTATGAACCAATTGATCTCCAAAATACACCTCAATTTTGTCAAAAGGTTCATTATTTTCTAATTCAATTAAAACCGGGTAAACATCGTCCTCAATTGAAGTTTCGAAATTTAAAATCTGTGGTGCTAAATCTATTTCATCAAGACTAAAAACACTTGATTCTAAAGTTTCATTTCCAAGGGTTCCGATTACTTTTATATCTGCACCTTTATATTCATAAAAATCCGCAATGGATACATTACTAATTCCTGATGAAGGTACATCTAAGTTAGCTACTTCTATATCATTCACTATAAGTTTTACTTGATCATATCTTACAGGCAAATCTAATGAAGCCTCTGCATCACCATATCCTAAATAATTGAAGTTATCTACTTTAAGATTAGTCTTAGCTAGTTCTTCTAAGGTAGCTGTCCAAATTCCTCTGCCATGAGTACCAAATACCACTTCATCATCTACTAATTTCATGGACCATATAGAAACAGATGGCATATCATTTCTAATATTCCAACTTTGTCCTCCATCAAGAGATTCATACAATCCTATTTCAGTTCCTGCCCAAATAATGTTTGTATCAAAAGGCATTACTAGCAAGCTATGTACAAATACATCTGGGAAACCTCTATCACTAACTCCATTGTTACCCTCAAAACCAGAAATATCTTCCCATGTCTGACCCAAATCTGTGGTTCTAAGAATCTTAGGGAAATTAGCACGACTAAATAATGCATATGCCGTATTTTCATCTGTTGGATGGGTATAGATACCTGTTGAATAAGCATTAGGTAAATTAGAGTAATTATTTACCGCTTGGAAACTTTCACCCGCATCTGTAGAAACAAAGAATTTCAGTTGAAAATTAGCATCTGCCATTCCAGCGCCCGCCCAAACTATATTGCTATTAGCCAAAGATACTTCTACATCACTTGCGCTAGCATTTCCTCCCCATGCAGGGTTGTTGATTGGTTTCATTGTCCAATTACTACCAAAATTAGTACTTTTATAAACCCCATTATCTCCTATGGCGAAAACTGTATTAGGCGATTCAATAGACCCTGCTAACCTAGTGATAAAAGGTCCATCATCTGCTGTTATTCCACTAGCAGAAGCTGAAAATGATTGACCACCATTTGTAGATTTTCTAATTAAATTATTATAAATACTACCTAGTACTAGATCTGGATCCGTTGGATGCCAAAGAACCTCAAAACCATCACCTCCAATTACGAAATTATATGGATTTGAAGCATCTACAGAACTACCTGATGAAACCCATGTACCATTATCTTGTGTACCTCCTATATATTTTTCTTCACCAGGTTTCTTATCAGCTCCATAAAACTGTGTGGTAACATATCCATCCGTAATTTGATTAATGACATTTCCATTATCAATAGAAATCCCCAGTCCTCCATCATTACCATTTACAATCATGAAAGCTTCGTTTTGATCATCTAATTTAATGGTAGTTAAATGATGATGATCCGGGTGAAGATTATTTCGATTTTGATTTTCATAATTACCATATGCATCATAAACTGCTACAGCGGAAGCAGCCGCTACAAACTGTGATCCATAATTAAGTCTCATAATGGCATTAGTAAATGATTCCGGATCCCAAGTAGCACCACTAGCTAAAATAGGCCAAAAATAATACATATTTGAATGAGCGATACCTCCAGCTTGGTTTGTAACACTTGAATTAGCTGTATTTGGATCATATGTGATATCATGAATATACAAATACTCCCTTGCGCTCAAAAGATCTGGATCATTTACATCATCTCTTGGGTTTAAATTGAATACTCCATTTCTTTCCTGATCTCTAAATGAAACCATTAATTGACGATTGTTTTCAATATCCCAAACTTCAAATGGCACGTCTATGTAGCCTTCATAATTATAGTCCGCTTCTGAAATTCCGGCACCGCCATCTCCATTAGTTCCTCCATCAGCTGGAACGGTAAATCGATGTGCTTTCTGACTATTAGCTCCTCCAAATCTAATCTCAACAGATATAGGATTTTGTGACGGTTGTAAATTGCCAGTGGAAATATTGATAGTTCCATTTTCAAACTCAGCTCCGAAATTAACAAAAGAAAGAAATTCAGTATTTTCAAAATCAGCGCCTAAATATTGCCTTTCTGATTCACCTATATTATTTGGATCTATCACATACTTCCCAATACTAACGCCCCCCACAAAAACTTCATAAGGATTATAAGGATTACCTACAATTGTATTATCATACCAACCTTGTGCACCCAAAAAATTAGTGTTGTAATCAGGATCATCCACTTTAACCCAGCTTTGAGCTTTGTCTTCTGAATAAAACAGTAAAGTATTTGGACCTGAAAAGGTCGAAGTATAAAGTATATTAGAATTGCTTGGTGATACAGCAATTTCAAATCGTACCCCTTCAGAAATACCATTAGATGATAAATTCCAGGAAGTTCCTGCATCAGTAGATTTTAATATCCCTAATCCGTTTACACCTGCGTATTGAATATTATAATCTGAAGGATCAACTTGTAAATCTTGAACTGCGCGAAATGTTGCACCTGTCCCATCAGGTGAATCATATGTTTGAGTCCAGCTGTCACCACCATCGACAGATTTAAAAATTCCTTTATTCGTTGCAATTACAACAATATTTTCATTACTGGGATCAATTTGAATCCTATTTACAGATTGAAAAATTTCATTATTAACCGTAGAAGGTAAGAAATTCCAAGTTGCTCCCCTATCTATAGACTTATAAATTCCTTCCCCTCTAACAAAGCTTGAATTACCAGCAAAAACTTCACCAGTTCCAACAAAAATTACATCAGGATTTGAGGAAGATTGAGCAATAGAATTCGTAGATAGGTTAGGTAAATTAGGTGAAATATTTTCCCAAGAATCACCACAATCAGTAGTTTTCCAAAGCCCACCACTAGCAGCACCAGCAATCCAAGTACAGGAGGTATCGTCATCAGGATCAATAGCAATTGCTCGAGTTCTACCTCCAACATTACCTGGTCCTCTTGATTTAAATTCTGCATTTGAGTTGACAACTCTTGCCTTTGCAGCAGCATTAATTGATTTTGAAAGCTCTTTAAATCGATAACCGTTAGTATAATCAGAAGTTTCCTGATCAACTCTTTTAGAAATTGAATTATAGTAATCTATAAAACCATCTGGTTTCATAAAGGTCTCTTCACCGGTTTTTACTTTTGTTTTTTTGGTTGACCAAAAATTATTTTCTTCCTTTTGATCTGTATGAATGTTAGTAGAAATACTAACATTATTTGTATGTATATATAGACTTGCTAACAAACTTAAACATATACCAATTAAATAGATTGATAAATCTTTATTCATAAATATTATAATTTTCTCCAAAACTAATACAAAATATTACATGAAAAAATTCAATCTATTTAAAATAAAATTGAGGCATAAAAAAAGGCTACCATAATTGGTAGCCTTTTAAAAAAAATAGTACTCTTCAATATTAATTAACGTCCCACCAAGGTTTAACGTTCATTTCATTATTAATACCTGAATTAGAAACAGCATTACCGTTATTACCTAATTCATCAGAAGTATAAAGTGCTCTTACAGGGATATAATCTCTTACAGCATCTTCAGGAACAGCCAACTGCGGAAAATCTATTCTTCTCCACTCAGCCCAAGCCTCTAATCCATTAGTGTAAAGAGCTAACCATTTCTGAACTCCAATTGATTCTTCCCAATTTGCAGCATTATAAGGATTTGCAGTTAAATAATCGGTAATAGCTCCTTCAGAGTCATCAAAACCCCACTGGTTCATAGAAGCAGTAACAGCTTCATTATAAGCAGTAGCTGCATTTCCACCAACAAAACCTCTTTCTATTGCTTCTGCCTCAAAGAATTTAACTTCAGCATAGGTTAATAGATATGCTGGTGCAGTTGCTTCTCTAATCGAAGGATTAGGACGAGAAGTAGTAGCAAATTCTTCAAAAGATGGTCCATCTAAAAGGCCATAAGTATGTCCAGTATAGTCACCTGTAATTGAAGTATCAGCAAATGCAGTCAATCTCGGATCGTTTAAATCTTTAAGAGTTTGAACTAAGACACCAGAAACTGCGAAGTCATCTCTATTATTGATAGCATTATCTACATAGAATGGATTTGCAATTCTCTGATCTGAAGCAAAATTAAAGATGAAGCCTTCATCATTAGCAGTAAAAACACCTGCATTTAAAGCCTCAGAAACTAAAGTAGAAGCAGTTCCTGCGTCTACATCAGCTATTCTCATACCAATTTTTAATTTCAATGAATTAGCAAAACGAGCCCATGCCGCCATATCACCACCATAGAATACATCTCCAGAATTAAAGCCAGGCTCAGATTCATTAATAGCCGCAATAGCAGCATTCAATTCACTGACTAATCCAGTATATATTTCTTGTTGACTATCATAAGCTGGGTTTGAGAACTCATCAGGATTAAAAGCTTCAGAATAAGGAACATTTACCCAAGTATCAGTTACAATTTGCATTGCCCATACTTTTAAAATATCCAATACGGCAGTCTGATTACCTTTAATTGCATCTGTTAAACTTTCATTAGCCTGAACTAGCTCTCTAGCAGCAACTAGATCATAAATACCACTTGCATAGAAGCTGTTCCATGAAACATTAAAAGTACTCACATTTTGATTGTAACGAGAGTCTTCTGCATATTCTCCTTGAGAGAATTGCTGAACCATTAACATCCCAAATTCAAAGTTCATCTGACGACTCCATACTCTATTAGCTAAGCTAAATTGAGCTTGAGTAAGTAGAGTTGAAGCGGGAACATCTGTAGGATTATTAGGATCAGTATTAATCTCCTCAAAATCCTGCGTGCACGCTGCTAGTCCCACAAAAAGCGAGGCTAACATTATGTATAATTTTGATATATTTTTCATAAAAAGTTATTTTAAATTAATGTCTTAACCTGATTTAGAATTTAAAGCTTAAGTCAAAACCTAAAGATCTTGAAGTAGGTACCTGAGCATTTTCCAATCCTTGGATATTACCAGCTCCATTAACTCCCTGAGGATCTAAATATGGTAAATTGCTAAATAAGATCGCTAAGTTTCTTCCTAAGAAGCTAATTCTAGCATCTTTGATAGCTAAATTACCAAATACACTGTTAGGAATGTTATAACCAACAGTTACTTCTCTTAACTTAACAAAAGATGCATCATAAACATTAGGTCCTGCTACACTCCAAATTGTTTGATAGTAAGTTTGAGGATCAACAGCAGTTGTATTAGTTTCACCAGTTTCAGTAACACCATCTACAATCAAACCTTCTTCTCTAATATTTCCTTCAGCAGTTTCAGGAGTCATACCAGAATATTTAGCCCACTGTAAAGAAGTTGAGTGTATCACTCCACCGCCTTGGAAATCTATTAAAGCACCTACTGAAAAGTTTTTGTAAGTGAAAGTATTTCTAAATCCACCAGCAAAGTCAGCGATAGTACTTCCTAAGAATTCTCTATCTTGATTAGCTAAAGGAATTCCGTTAGCTCCAACAATAGTGTTACCATCTTCATCCGTTTGGAAAGTTTGTCCAAATAATGACATATAAGGGAATCCTTTTTGAACTCTTACATCAGCAGCCCAAGTAGATCCTGCAATAATACTTTCAACTCCAGCCTCTTCATTTAATTCTACAACTTCGTTATTAAATGTGGCAAAGTTTAAGTTCATATCCCATCTGAAATCGCCTGATTCAACTGGTGTAGCATTAACCATAACTTCAAATCCACTGTTTCTCATTGAACCAGCATTCAATAATCTCGAAGTAAATCCAGTTGCAGAAGATGATGGAACATTAAATATCTGGTTAACAGTAGTTCTATCATAATAAGAAACATCAAATCCAACTCTATTATTCAAGAAGTTCATTTCTAATCCAACTTCAAACTCATTTGTAATCTCTGGTAATAAATTAGGATTTCTTCTTGAATTTGGCACCGTATATCTTGGGAATGATCCGAAGTTAGGTACTACGTTTGAATATACATTTCTCAATTGATATGGACTTGCATCATTTGCAGCCTGACCATAACCAGCTCTTAATTTACCAAAAGAGATCACAGAATTATCTGCAAATGCATCTAATTCACTGAAAACAAAACTTGTAGAAACTGATGGATACCAATAATTATTGCTACCCTCTGGTAAAGTAGAAGACCAGTCACCTCTGATTGCTAAATCTACATAAACTGTATAAAACAAGCCTAAAGAAGCTGTTGAGAATACACTGTTGATTGCTCTATTTTCAAAATCAGTATTAACTTGTGGAGAACCAGCAGAGTTTGCAATATTGTAGAAGTTAGGTAATACTAAGCCACCTACAGTAGCGATTCTATTATAAGTTCTACCTTGGCTCATTAAGTTACCACCAACCATAGCATTTAAAGTGATATCCTCATTAAATTGAGTATCGTATAAAATCTTACCTTCTAAGTTAGTTTCACCGAAAGTTCTTGTAACTTCGTTATAACTAGGCTGATTGATACCACCTACAGGAACTCCTTCTCTTGATCTGAAAGTAAATCCATCTCTCATCGCTTTCAAGTTCACAGATAATCCATCAGTTAATTCATAATTTAGGTTAAAATTACCAAAGAATCTATCTCTTGTATCCTCTTGTAGATAGTTATTTCTTACCCAGTAAGGATTATCAAAGAATCGTACACTTGGGTCAAACCCTAATAATTGACCTGTGTTTGGATCAACCTGTGCTCCAACTGGATTCCAAGTCTGCTGAGTCCCATCAGTGAAAGTATCATCTTTCAATCTGTCGAAATCCAACTGTGTTTGCCACCATTGATAGAAACCTTGCATTGGGTTAGCATTTGCGTAACCAGTAGCATTTCTACCAGAAGCATCTTGTTGAATTAAACTACCTGCAGCTGATACTTTTAATTTATCAGATAAGTTATAAGTTGAATTGAAACTTACAGTGTTTCTACCTAATTCAGAATTAGGCATCATACCTTTTTGATCTAAGTTAGTATAAGATAATCTGAAATCACCTTCATCATTAGCACCTGTTACAGCTACTGAATTCGTCAATGTAACACCAGTCTCAAAGAATTCTTCATACTCATTTTCTGGAGCAACCCATGGTCTTGTTTCTCCATAATTTGCAGCATTTGGATCCCAAGAATCCCAATGACGTACATTTATACTTGGATCATATTTTGGACCCCATGCACCATCTTTAGAATAAACTGGCGCTAAATAATTAGTACCATCTTCAATAAATTCAACGAATCCTGAAGGTGAACTGGTTGTGGCGCCACCACCATATTTTTGCTGGTGCTCCATAAGCGCTAATGGATTTTCAAATGTGGCTGAAGAATTGATTGACACACCCAATCCTTTTTTCTGAGAAGCAGATTTAGTAGTAATCAAAATAACACCATTTGAACCTCTAGTACCATATAATGCAGTTGCAGCAGCACCTTTCAACACTTCCATACTTGCAATGTCATTAGGATTGATATCTGAAGCAGCATTACCGTAATCGTAAGCACCACCACCAAATCCAGATTGCTGATTTGCATTTGAATAGTTATCATTATTGATAGGCATTCCATCTACCACGAAAAGCGGCTGATTTTCTCCTAAGAAAGAGTTTGCACCACGAATTGTTATACGAGATGAACCACCCATAGCTCCTTGAGAACCTTGAATTTGAACACCAGCAACAGCACCTTGTAATGAGTTGATTATATTTGTCTCTCTAGACTCAGCTAATTTCTCTCCATCAACTGATTGAGTAGAATAACCAATTGATCTTTTTTCTCTAGAAACTCCTAAAGCTGTTACCACAACTTCTCCTAATTGTTGAACATCAGGATTTAAAGTAACATCAATTACAGATTTTGAGCCGATAGTAACTTCGGTTTTTTCATAACCGATATAAGTAAATACAAGAGCTTCAGCATCTGATGACACTGATAGTTTGTAGTTACCGTCTAAATCTGTTGTAGTACCAATAGTAGTACCCTTCACAATTACGTTTACACCTGGTAATGGACCATCTTTATCAGTCACAGTACCTGATACCGTTCTGTCCTGTGCCCATGAATAAGAGGCAATCAGGAAGAAACTTAGCATTAGTAATAGTTTCTTCATCATATTATGTTTAGGTTATAAATTTATTAATTCACTAATATAAAGGATATATATTTTAATAGACAAAATTCAATTAAACAATTCTGTATAAATATAGTTATTATTATTTTTATCAAATTTAATCAACTAATATTCATATTAGATAAAAAATCCTACTTAGCTTCGTATGTAAGAATTCCCACTTTATATTCAAAATTTTAAAAATCATCGAATGTATATACTTTTGCTTCATTATTTATTACCACTGTGTGGACTCTTTCTTTAGAGGGTAATCTATCGTCATTATAGTCTAAAGGATAATAAATTAAATCGTTATTTTCTTTATAACCCCTGTAGGGTGTTTGGTCATAATCCCTTGAAAAGCCTGTATCAGTTGTTAAAAGTTTAGTACCAGGATACATTGTACTCCATGTACCCCATGTTGTTTCCGTAAGGCTAAATACATTAAGCTCTTCATCTCTCAAATCACCTTTTACTGAGCTTGCAAGCATTTGGGACCAAAGACTTTCTGTATTTCTATCATATGCTATTAAATTGCTATTATATAACAAGCCACTTACTCCAAAACTATTATCTCCTTTCCAACCTATTGCAGTCCCTGTTAGTGGGCAAAAACTAATGGTAATAAAATAGTCTTCAATAACCTGATTTAGTACTTCATGCCAATTTAGAATGTTGTGAGGATAAGCTATAGGCTCTCCCCCTTCCATAATACCAATTATTAAATCATCAGGTTTAGGAAGAATGGATGGGTCAATGTTAGGTCCATCATTATTAATCAATTTAAAATTAGGCTCATCAATTGCCGGAATGGCATCAAAAGCAGTACCTATAAAAACATTACTAGTTGGGATTGACCAATCAGGATTAGTCCTTAAATCTAATTCAACATCTTCTCCACCTCTTTCATAAATTTGTATTCCGGGAAAGAAAGCTGCAATTGCAAACCAGTAGGATTGATATGATAAAATAGGCTGAAGGAATTCACCACTTTTTTCACCTTCTACGATTCGTCCAAATATATCATAAAAATTATCATTATCATCTTTCATTATAACCGGCAATTGTCCATTTACCACTGATAAATTTGGGATTTCTCCATAGGTAAGTTTTTGCTCAAATGAGACAATAAAATTAGCTGCCGAATTTCCGATGATGACAATATCTTTTCCATTAATGTTATCAAATATCAATTTACTTGTGACATTTACTGACTTATCCTCTGCCTCTATTATATTTTCTTCTTTACAGGAACCTACCATCAAAAAAAGAATGATTAAAATTATATATGTTCTAAATAGCTGTTTCATTGTATTGATATCAAAAATTTAATGTTCTTTCCTTTTGTTCTTCTTTATCTCCAAAAAACATATGGATACCCACTCTAAATCTATTTGAGGTAGTAAGTTGACTTCCATTCAAATTTCTATAGATTGGATTTTCATAAGCTGCCATAAAAGTGAGATTTTGGGATAATAACACATTTAACCCAATCATATTGAAAAGCCAAATACCACCACTACTTTCTACTAAGGCATGGTTAATACGATCTTGATTTGTATATCTAAATCTCAAACCAAGTTGTGGAGAAATTACTAATTGATTTAAAAATATGTTATAGCCTAATCCTTGATAAAATTGGTATTCAGCTCCCTGCTTAAATATTTGGGAAGTTTCTGGTTTTTTATTTTCAAACAAGTGTTGATAAACCAATAATCCAAAATAATTTAAATTATCAACTAAAACTCTTCCGTTTTGATATTGAACCATCACTAAACCGCCCCAGCCTCCATATGCTGGTTGTAAATCCCAAGGTAAAATAATATCGAAATCTTTATCTTTTACATCATTCCTTCCTGTAGGCAGAACAACGCTAGCGCCCAATTGAGCACTATGTTTTCCTTTTTGCCAAAAATTATAATTAGTAATAAAGACCAAATCTCCTATTCCCTTACTTTCTGTTTCCCTGCCAACATTTATTGATTTCCTTTTTAAAAAATGCTTTGAATGATTTAGCATTAACCCAAGCGAGAAATCCTTTTTAATAGCCCAAGAAAGCTGGAAAAATAAGGAAGAATTATAACGTACATATGAGTCATCATCTAAAATCTCATTGTTTGAAACAAAATCGCTCATATTGTTTTGATCAAAAACAATTTGTACAGATAAACCTGAATCTAGGTTTGAAAGATTTAGATTATTGGCTAATGGTGAACCGCCTGTACAGCAATTTTGTCCCAAAGCCGATGTGGCTAATGAAAATAATAGAAAGTAGAATATAATTTTCATACTGTAATGATAACAATATGAAAATTAAAAAAATGTCAATTTGCTTACAATTGGATACGTTGATATATTAATTTAATTCCTCTTCTGTCTCAGGATTTACAAAAACAAAGCCTCTAGCATCATTTCCTTCATGGAATTGAACTTCCATTCCAATTATATACATCACATGACTTTTATCTATATATACAGGTATTCCTTTTATTTCAAAAGTTTTGTCAGACTCTTTGGGCTTATCAAAGCCTAACATATAATTCATTCCTGCGGCACTGCATCCTCCTCCACCTCGAACGCCCACACGCAATCCATAGCCTTCAGGAATATTTTTATTCTCCATTATATTTTTAACTTCTTTAATGGCTTCTTCTGAAATCTTAATTGGAATCATAAATCATGAGTTTTATTGAAGAACGAATGAGTAAAAACAAAAGTTTGCTTTAAAGGCTTGCTTTTATTTGCTGCGAAATTAACTAAATTTGAACATTATCATATAAAACTAGCATATGGAGCCAATTTGGGACTTAGTAAAAATTATCATTCCGGCAGGAATCGTATTATACGCCATGTTTTTGACAGTAAAAACCATGCTGCAGAAACAAAATGAAGCCAAAATTATTGAAATCAAAGCAAAGAATAAGGAAATCGTTTTGCCAATCAGGCTTCAGGCTTATGAAAGAATGAGTCTTTTTCTAGAAAGAATCTCACCCGATCAAATCATAAAGCGAGTTCAGAAAAATGATATGAATGTAGCTGAACTACAATATTTACTACAAAATGAGATAAGGGAAGAATTTAATCATAACCTATCGCAGCAAGTTTATATGAGTGATGAAGCATGGAAAATCATTAAAAATGCAAAGGAAGAACTTATTATGGTGGTTAACCAATCTGCTAAAGAATTGGATCCTGAAGCGAAAAGCATTGAATTAGTTAAAAAGATTTACGAGGAGTCTTTAGAAAAGAAAATAGACAGTATAGAATATGGCTTGAGTTTTCTTAAAAATGAAATTCAACAGGAGTTTTAATTAGTACCGAGTATTGAGTAGCAAGTAATTGGATAACTTTAATTGAAAATCCTGACCCTTAATTAAATTTAATCTTCTTTAATAAGTTCTAAAAACTGATCGATTTTATTATTGTCAATGGTAACTGATAAATCATAGAGGGCTATTTTCCAGCCTTCTGGTTTTAAAACCAAAACAGCTGTTCCTTTACAAACACCCATCCATGTATCCAGTTTTTCAGTTAACCATGCAGTATTTCCATCCTCTGAAAAATAAATATCTCGCTCAGTAGCAGTAAATGACCAAGCCGATTCTTTTTGAAAATATTCGTTAGCCCATTTTGCCATTTCATCTCTAGTCCATTTCTCAGTTTTATCAGTTCCTAAATAAATTCCATCTTTGGTCATACTCCCAAAAAAAAGATCTTCATTAGCAGTAGCCGCTGCTTTATGCCAATTATCCATAAATTGATTAATTGATTCTGTAGGAGATTGGGCTGATAAAACTATAGGGGATAACACAAAAAGCATTAGTCGTAAAATTCTCATTATAATATATTTAAATTTAAAAATTCAATATTTTAATCAAATGCAATAATCCAAATATTTGCTACAGCTTAACTGTAATAGCTAAAAAAGGCACTCCAAAAGGAATAAACTCTGCAATTTCCTGATTATATAAAAATCCTAAATCATAACTGGCAGCTTCTGTAATATATCTCCCACCATAAAAAACAAAAGCCGCACTACCATCAAACTCATTTGGAATATAAAAGCCTTCGGACAACACTACGAATTTCTTTGAGACTCGTGCCATACCTGCTAAGGAATAAAACGGATTCAATCTCTGAACTTGACTGATAGCCCCTAAATAAACCGTGCCTGTCAAATTTAAATCTGGCTCTCCTATTGTTACCCCTGTATTAAAAATAGCTGCGGCTGCCCCTTCTGCTGCTTCAAAAGATGTACCGGCAAATGCATCCAACCCAAATTTATAATGGACATTTTTTCCTAGCTGTTTTGTGAATTGTGGATTTACATAAATTATAGGTACTCTTAATACTAATGCCCATAAGCTGGTCCCTACCCCAATTGAAAAATCATCTGTTATTCCTCTATGATAAGTCATGGGATTATTCCGTAAATAATTACCGCCTTTTTCGTAATTAAATGCACTAGTACCCAGCATATACCTGACAGGGTTTATCTGTTTTAATCTTTCTTTTCCACTTGATTCCTTCTGATCTCCTTCCTCAAAGGATTCAATATTTTTAATACGCTGCGTTGGTATTTTCAACCTTCCAGCACTTTCAGTTTCTATTTCTAAAAAATCTTTATTTTGACTTATAAAAAATCCTTTGTAAATCTCTCCTGTTTTTGTGTAAACAATTATTTTGGCCTTAGATTTATTTTGAGTTTCTTCAATTTTAGGATCTTCAATTTGAGCATTAGCTAAAAAGCTCGTCAAAAATAAAAATAGGCCTATAACGTATAGTTTTTTCATAGAGAAAAGCAAAATCAGTTCAAATATTGTAAATTTACCAAACGTTTAAATAACAAAAAGTATTATGATTAATCCGCACAAAAGTAGTCAAATTAAAGCAAATAATATCAGATTATGGGTAGGCATCATAAGTTTGCTTGTAGCTTGGACTTTATTTATTTATAAAGATTTACTGCACGATATGTACCTAATATTGATTGGCGCTTTTACCATTTACACAATATTTGCGTATATATGGATACCAATTCAGAAGAATAAAAAACTGAGAGAATCAGAAGATGAGTAAAAGATTAACCTATAAAAATGCTTTTAAGAGAGCTTCTAGAGTTTTAGCTGACAAACGCTTGAGTAATAAACTTATAACTCAAGCAAAGGAAACCTTAACGAGTCGAGCAAAAGCATCAGAGAAAATCTCTCAACTAAAAAATAAAATATTTACATTAATTAGACTGGTTAAAGCCTATACCAAAGGAAAATACAGGGATATCTCCATTAAAAGCATGCTTTACACAGTTGGGGTTCTCATATATTTTATAACTCCTACGGATATCATACCTGATTTCATTCCTGTCTCAGGTTTTTTAGATGATGCTTCACTTATTCTTTGGCTTTACAATCATTTAGGTCAAGAATTGCAACAATTCATGGCTTGGGAGAGTAAGCAAGAAGAAAAGTAAATTCATGTCAGTAAAATCTATTCCTTCTTTAAAAGTAGATGCATTCTCAAAAGGACTTGACTATCCATCTTACAGAAGTTTAATAAAATCGCTCCTAGCAGAAAATCAGACCACGGGCACTAATCATTCAGAAGCCATGATAGCTTATACTAAAATGAATGATCAGCGGATGAATAGATGGGATAAAAAAATAAGCATAGACCCTAATCTTGCCAATATTATAAATAGTTTGCCCAAGATGAAATGGCTAGTAATTACTGAAGCCTGGTGTGGAGATGCAGCTCAAAATATTCCATTTATTGCTAAACTTGCTTCCGAGAATCAAAATATTGATTTAAGGTTTATTATGCGAGATGAACATTCTGAAATAATGGATCAATATCTCACGAATGGCGCGAGATCTATACCAATTCTGGTCATAATGGATGAAAATTTTAATGATTTAGCTACTTGGGGCCCAAGACCAGAACCAGTTCAGAAGATGGTGATGGAAGCAAAAGAAAAACCTAATCTGGACCAGCCCAAATTTATTGAAAGCATACATAAATGGTATGCAGTTGATAAAAATCAAACGATTACTCAAGAATTCACACAATTAATAAAAAATAAACTCTGATGGCAAAAACAGCGATTATTGCAGGAGCTACTGGACTAGTAGGTGGACATCTTTTAGATTTACTCATAGAAGATGAAAACTATTCAATTGTTAAAGTCATAAGCCGAAGATCATTAGGTGGTGACGATGGAAAATTGAAAGAAATCATCATTGAAGATTTTGATAAAATGGAAAGCTTTACAAAAGAGTTGAAAGCAGATGACTATTTCTGTTGTTTAGGAACTACTATGAAGAAGGCAGGTAGCAAGGAAGCCTTTAAAAAGGTAGATTTCCAGTACCCCACCACTTTAGCTGCTATAGCAAGAGAAAACAATGCAAAATCATTTCATTTAATTTCTGCCATGGGAGCAGATTCAAATTCCATGATTTTTTATAATAAAATAAAAGGTGAAACAGAAGATGCTATTAAATCCATGAAGTTAGAAAAAGCCTTTATTTACCGTCCTTCTTTTATAGCAGGAGAAAGGGCTGAAAAAAGAGCTGCCGAAAAAGCTGCTTTATGGGTTGCTGATAAATTAGATTTTCTTTTCTCTGGACCATTAAAAAAATATGCGGCCGTTCATGCTAAGACAATAGCCAATGCAATGCTTCAAACTTCAAAAAACGGAATAGAAAAATTCAAAATTATTCCTTCGGATGAAATTGAAAAAATAGGGAAATGATAGCAGTAATTCAGAGAGTATCAGAAGCTTCAGTAAGAATTGAAAATGAAGTTAGAGGAGAAATCCAGAATGGATTAATGATTTTACTTGGGATTGAAGAGGCCGATAATGAAGAAGATATTGAATGGCTAAATAGAAAAATCATTAATATGCGTATTTTCAATGATGAAAATGGCGTAATGAATAAAAGCCTGTTGGATATCGAGGGAGAAATTCTTTTAATCAGTCAGTTTACATTGCATGCCAGTACCAAAAAAGGAAACCGTCCGTCCTATATAAAAGCAGCAAAACCAGATATTGCTATTCCCCTTTATGAAAAAATGCTAAGCTCACTTGATATGGTAATTCCCACAAAAATACAAAGTGGGGAATTTGGAGGCGATATGAAGGTAAGTTTGATAAATGATGGGCCTGTGACTATTATTTTAGATAGTAAGGATAAGAAGTAAAAATAGGGTCTTAATGAAAAAGACCCTTACCCATAAAACATTAACTATCTCCACAAGTAACACAGCAAATTGAAGTACCATCTGGCCAAGGGCAAACACTAATAGGCATTGGCCAATCAGGGAACTGCATAGTTGTCCCAGCAGCTGCACACATATTTATTTGTTTACATGGATCTGAATCTTGTGCACCAAGCTTTTGATTTACATTTAAAAACAAGATTGAACTTGCAATCACAATTAAAATAATTTTTAATAATTTCATAATATTTCATTTATTTATAACACTTTGTTTATTTTTCCTATAAAAAAAACTTCATTATCAAACTCATACTTTGACTTAGATAAATTGAATACAATTTCATCTTCTTTAAGAATTATAGCAGGCGTAACTAGCATATCTGGCAAAATTATATCTTTATAAAGTTTCTTTCCATCTTCAATTATATGCATACATTGTCTATAATTCTTTATCATGTAATCCTGAAAATATTGAAAATCATTATATAACATGGGGTTGTTTTCAAACTCACTATTATCTATCTCTTTTGTGTAATTAATGAATATTCTGTCTTCATATGTTTTTAAGGATTGGATTTTAGAATCGAATGATGCTTTGTAGATATCAAAAACATCACCATAATTAAATTGAGAATTAATTTTATAATAATCAAAATCAAAAGTATGTCGATTGGTCAATTTAAGATTTGTCTCTTTATCTATTTCATAAAAATATAAATGTTTTTCATTAGTGAATGTTGATATAATTTTATCCTCTTTTTTTAAATAGTCGAAAAAGAAAATATATGGTGCATACAATTTAGATTCCGTTCTATAATTACTTAATTCATCAAATCCTAAATCTAAATTAAATGATTCATTCTCTGAATTTATAATAGTGAGTAGTTTTACTTTATTGTAATGCTCTCTAGATTCAATATTATAACCAGTAGGATTAGTTAACAATTGAGTTAAAATAAACTCCTTATCATTTTTTGTTACTTTAAAAAATCTATTAGATGGATTGAATCGAGTAAACTGACTTTCTTTTGGATTAGGAATGTAATTATACTTTTTCCAATTTTTATTAAAATAATACAAACCTGACATAGATACCACAATATATCCACCATTTCTTTCCTCAAATCCCACTGCGGATATTTTACCTTTTACAGCATTTTCACCTGCAATCCTATTATCAAAAGTGCAAATGATATTTCCAAGCTTATCAAAGACTAAGATTATTTCATTTTCGCGGGCAGCATCAACAGCAATAAATAATTCGTCTTTTCGATTAAATTCCGTAATTTTCAAATTGCCTTGATAATCAATTTCAATTGTATCAGTAATTTGAATTTTAGCGTTGGGTAAATTATCGTTTTCTTTTATTTTGTTTTCTGAAGTACAGCCGAAAAACAAAATTATAATTATCAAAAAAAAGCTAAATCTCATTATTAGTTAGTTGAAAAGCCAATAATAATAATAATAATAATAGATTTAAAATTATAGATGTAAAATTTGAAATATTATTTTCCAATAAAATATAATTTATGATCAGATATCAAATAGAATTACTCTTAATAAAAGTACCTGCAATTGCAAACTAACTATAAAAGTAAGACAAATACTTTAAAAACTATTTCGGAATATATTAATGCTGGAGAGAGTCATTATGGTATACTAAATTAATCCCCTAATATAGAAGAAGTAGATATCAATATTTGCCTAAAATTTAATTTATAAAGGCTAGTAATCATTTAATCCTCTTCAACAACAAAGGCAACAAAATCAAATCCGTAAGCAAAGCAAAAAGCATAGCCAAAGACAAGAATAGTCCTAGATAAAAGGTTGTAGCAAAAGAGGATAAAGTAAATAATACAAAGCCTCCAATTATTAAAATTGAAGTAATCAGAATAGCTAAACCTGCAGATTTGAAGATTTTAATAATTCGCCAGATCGGACTTTGGGCTTTTTGAGTTTTATAAGCACCTAGAAAATGAATGGTGTCATCAACGGCAATTCCAAAAGCCACTACAAAAATAATCGAAGTGGTCAATTTTAAAGGAACTTCCATGAATCCCATGATTCCTGCGGTGAAAAGTAATGGAATGAAATTGGGGATTAGACTTATCAGCAACATTTTAATGGATTTAAAATAAATTGCCAAAGCAATTGCAATCATTAAAACGGCTAACAATAATCCTTTTAGAAGCTCTATTGATAGACTTTCATTACTTTTATCTATCAAATAGGTGGTGCCTGTTATTCTTGCATTTAATATAGTTTCATCAATTTCCTTATCAATAAAAGCTTGCAATGCATAGTTTCTATTTTGGGTATCGTGAGAACCCCATTCTGGAATAAATCCTGCAAAACGTGCATATTGTAAACTTGAATCCATCACTCCATCAGCCACTCCCCTATTAATTAATTGATTACGTATTATTTTTTGTTTTTGAAAATCAACTTTATCAGGAAATTCATAAAATTGATTCGCTCCACCTTTATCAATTTGGTTTGCGTATTTCACTAAATCTATGGGAGATAAGAAATTCTCTATACCAAAAGAATCTTTTAAGTAATTTTCGACTTTTAAAGCCTCCTTCAAAAAATCATAATCCATTACATTCTTAGAATTCCTTGTCGAATATATCGCCATTTCCCATGGTTTAGATCCACCGAAAGCTTTGTCTAAATATTCAAAATCACTTCGGACCTTGGAGTTTTCTGGTAAGTCTTTTAATAAATAGGCATCCGTTTTGAGTTGTGAAATACCTATTATGAAAACTACTACAAGGGTGAAATATACTATAAATACCGTTTTCCTATTTTTGATTAATTTAACAGCCCAAAGCTTGTAAGGAAGTTTAATGCTTTGCCTTCTATAATTTTTCCTAATTAAGAGAGGTCCAAATAAGAAATTAACTCCAAAAGCTATTAACACCCCAATCCCAGCAAACATACCTAATTCTTGAATAGGTTGAGTTGGCAAAATCAATAAGCTAAAAAAGCCTAAAGCTGTAGTGATTGAAGTGAGCAATGTGGGTGAAAATACTTTTTTAATTGCACCTTTTAACCTTTTCAAGAAGTCATTTTCTTCATTTTGTCTGTATGCATTAATCAAATGAATAGCATCAGAAGTCGATACAAAGAGGATTATAGGAGGAATAAGAACACTCAAAATGCTTAATTCAACTTTCAACATTGCCATAAATCCCAATAAATAAACCAAAGAGGACACGCTCATTAAAAGTGGTAACAGCATAATATTGAACGAGCGGTAAATCAATAAAAGCAAAATAATGGTTACTAAAATCCCTAAGCCTAAGAAAACACTAAAATCAGAACGGATATGCTCAATAAAGCTTTGCTGAGCCACTAATTTGCCCACCAATTTATAATCCTCTATTCCGGATTGAGCTAATTTATATTTTAGATCTTTGTAAAATTTAAGCTCGCTTTTGGGTGTTTTAAAATGAATATGATTTAGTTGAATGATAAGAGAACTTGCATCCTTTGATATAAAATTATTGTAAAGCGGATGGCTCATAATTCTAGAGCTATCTCTTTTTAGTTTCATTGAATCTTGCGTATGAAGTAAGGGAATTGCCGTGATTCCAAAAGGTGATTTAATCAAGTGCTTTAGCTCAAAAAGGGATTGTGTAGCTTTTAATCCTTTCAGGGTATCTAAATCATTTTCCCAATCCTCTACTTTGATCAGAAATTCAGTTTCAAAAATGGAGGGTTGATTCGGGATAGCGACTAATAAATAATCATTATCATAGCCGAATTTTTCTACATGCTTTTCAAAGAATAACTTATCTTCATTATCATCGGCAAAGAATTTTTCAAACTCAAATGCAACCGATAGCTTGGGAAATTGAGAAGTAAAAAAGGCTATGCTAATAAGCCAAACAGCATACAGCATAAATCGGAATTCCTTCTCATTAAAATTATTATAAAATTGTTTGGCTAATTTTTTCAAATGCTAATAAAAATCTAAATTTCTAAATTAATCTAATCCTGTCAGGTTTCGATCAATCTAGCTGATATAGTTTTTCCTACAACACCCTATATATTATCACTTATAAACCTGACAGGATTTCAAATATTTAATAAACGAATCAAAGCAGAAGATCGGATTGCAAATATATTATGGTCTTCGGTTCGCAACAGTGTGCTTAGCCAAAATTCTTTTAGATTCTTTTTTCACCTCTGGCTCTTTTCGCATATCCCAAATCACTTTTCTTGCTTTTTTTCCAGCATCTTCTAAATCAATTATCGGATTTGGATAATCCTTATCTAATTCAAAATTAAGTTCCTTTTGCTCTATAAAATTTAATTTCCATGGTTCATGTATAAAAGCAGCGGGAATATTTTTTAACTCTGGCACCCAAGTTTTAATAAAAACTCCTTGCGGATCATGCTCAATGGATTGCTTCACTGGGTTGTACATTCGGATGGTATTAATTCCTGTAACTCCTGCTTGCATTTGAAACTGTGGGTAATGAATTCCAGGCTCGAAATCGAGAAATTGTTTCCCCAAATGCAATGAACCTCTTTTCCAGGGTTGCCATAAATGATACACCAAAAATGAAACTAACATGGCACGCATCCTGAAATTAAGATACCCTGTTTCTATGACACAGCGCATGCAGGCATCCACCAATGGAAAGCCTGTCTCTCCTTTCTCCCATGCTTCATATAAAATATCATTTTCAGCTTGGCGAATGCTATCATACCCTCTATTGATATTTTCAAATTCATAGCGCTCCTCCATTTCAAACTTCTGAATGAAATGACAATGCCAACGCAATCGAGAACCAAAATTATTTAAAGCACTTTTGTTACCATGTTCTTTTGCACTAATCATGGATTGAAAAACCATTCGCATACTAATATTTCCATAAGCTAAATAAGGTGATAAACGGCTGCATGATTTTCTAGCTTCTATGGGTTTACTGATACTTTTACTATAATTTCGATGTCTGTCATTTAAAAAGCTATACAGATATTGTAGCGCTTTAGCAGTCCCACCTGTTTGAGCAATCCCCTTCTCTCTCTTAATATTCAGCTCTTTAGGATTTTGGATGATCTTTATATTCAAAAGTTGATTTAACTTTAGCCCATTTATGGCACTCAAATCATTCTGAATCAACTTTTGTGACATAAAACCATACCATGATTTAGACCAATCTTCTCTATTCTGTCTTCCCCTTTGCAAACCAAATTGTTGGAATTCCAGCCATTGAATATTTTGACTTTGACAATATGCTTTTACCGCTAAATCTCTATCATAAGTAATTTTAAGACCTGTTTCTTCGTGAGATAATAAATAGTTGATTTTATATTTCTCACTTATTGATTTAAGTAAATCTATTACCTCAGTATGTGCTTGAAGAAGGGATAAATTATGTTTTTCTAAATCATTTTTGATTTCTGATAAGGATTCAGCAATAAAATTCCAATGACGATTACTGTAATTTGCAGCGGATAAAAGACTTGGTTCCCAAGCGTAAAAAATAACCACAGGTAAACCAATTTCGGCAGCTTTCTGAAGCGGTGCATGATCTTCTAGCCGTAAATCTCTTTTTAGCCAGACCAATGCGATCGGTTTCTTCATTTCATTTGGGGTTATCATAGGTTAAAGGAAAACCTAATGGAAGTCCCATTGTTTGGAATGGTTTTTAAAAACTACGGTATAAAAAAACCGATTCGATGAATAACTCATCAAACCGGTTTTACTTAAAACTTACTACTTATAAATTAAAACTAAATTATTTTCTTAAAAAGTCCCTCAAAACATACTGCAGGATACCTTTATTTTTATAGTATTCCACTTCTATTTGAGAATCTAATCTAGCTAAGACTTCAAATTTCACTTCAGTACCATCTGATTTTTGAGCTACTGCTGAAAGTTTTTTAGAGGAAGATAGACCTTCACTTATTCCACTAATTGAGAACTTTTCTGAACCATCCAAACCTAGAGATTCAGCAGTTTCTCCATCAGCATATTGCAATGGCAATACGCCCATTCCTACTAAATTACTTCTGTGAATTCGCTCATAGCTTTCGGCAATTACAGCTTTTATGCCAAGCAAGTAAGTTCCTTTTGCTGCCCAGTCACGGGAAGAGCCGCTACCATATTCTTTACCACCTAAAACAACTAATGGAGTATTTTCTTCTTTGTATTTCTGAGCTGCATCAAAAACAGTCATTTCCTCACCTGAAGGAATGTGTTTGGTAAAACCTCCTTCTTTTTCAGCCATCAGGTTTTTAATTCTCACATTGGCAAAAGTTCCTCGGGTCATCACTTCATCATTTCCTCTTCGAGAACCGTAAGAATTAAAGTCTTTCTTCTCTACTCCCCTACCTTTTAGGTATTTACCTGCAGGGCTATCTTCCGCAAATGCACCAGCTGGTGAAATATGGTCAGTCGTAATGGAATGCCCTAATTTTAATAATACATGAGCATCTTTAATATCCTGAAAATCTTCTGGATCTGCACTGATGCCTTTGAAAAATGGAGCTTCTTTGATGTAAGTTGATTTATCATCCCATTCGTAATCCTCTGAATCAGGCGCTTTCATGCTTCTCCATTGGTCATTTCCATCGAAAATCTCGCCATAATTCTTTTTATAAGAATCAGGTGAAAGCACTTTTCTCATGACATCAAAGATTTCATCTTGAGTAGGCCATAAATCTTTCAGATAAACAGGCTCACCATTTACATCATAGCTTAAAGGATCATTATTCAGATCAATATCTACTCTACCTGCAATTGCATAAGCTACAACCAGCATTGGTGACATTAAAAAATTCATTTTTACATCTGGGTGAACTCTGGCTTCAAAATTTCTATTTCCTGAAAGTACAGAAGAAACCACCAAATCATTTTCTTTTACTGCTTTAGCAATATGAGGTGGTAATGGACCAGAATTTCCAATACAAGAAGTACATCCATATCCCACAACATGGAATTTCAATGCTTCCAAATCATCTAATAAGCCTGCTGCTTCTAAATAATCTGTTACAACCTTAGAACCTGGTGCTAAACTGGTTTTCACCCAAGGTTTTACATCAACACCTCTTTCAATAGCTTTTTGAGCTACTAGACCAGCTCCTAACATCACGCTTGGATTGGATGTATTCGTACAACTTGTAATAGCAGCGATAACAATGGAGCCATCACTCAGACTAAATTCATCATTATGAGTCTTGATTTTAACAGTCTTTAAACCAATGCTTTCGCCTTCTTCGATGGCAACATCTTCATCAACATTTTCTGATTGCTGAACTGGTTGAGAACCACCTTCAGAATACCATCTACTTACAGGTCTTTCATAAACATCAATGTATTGACGACCATGTTCTTCTTTGAGTAAGCCTTTGAATTTATCTTCAAATTCTCTTACCAATATTTTATCCTGTGGCCTTTTTGGACCTGAAACAGTCGGTTCAACAGTGTTTAAATCTAATTCCAGAACTGTTGAATAATTAATCTTATCCTCCTCTTCTCTCCACATCATATTTGATTTAGCATATTTCTCCACCAAATCAATTTGCTCTTGGGAACGATTTGTTTTCTCCATGTAGGAAAGGGTCTGATCATCGATCGGGAAATAAGTAACCGTACAACCAAATTCAGGAGACATATTCGAAATAGTAGCTCTATCAGGAATGGTTAATTTATCTAATCCAGGACCAAAAACTTCCACAAATTTACCAACCACTCCATGATTTCTCAATAAATGAGTAATGGTTAAAACCATATCAGTGGCAGTAGTACCTAATGGCAACTCTCCTGTTAATTTCAACCCAATTACTTCAGGCATAATGAAATTAATCGGCTGACCTAAAATTGCGGCTTCTGCTTCAATTCCACCAACTCCCCAACCAACTACGCCAATTCCGTTTACCATAGGCGTATGAGAATCTGTGCCGACTAATGTGTCGGGAAATACATATCCATCTCTATCAATTACACCTTTTGCTAAATATTCCAAATTCACCTGATGGCAAATCCCCATACCAGGAGGCACTACAGAAAAATTATCAAAAGCTTTTTGAGCCCATTTCAGAAATTGATAACGCTCCCCATTTCTTTCATATTCTTTATCTACATTTTTGGCATAAGAATAATTAGTTCCGAAATAATCTACCTGAACAGAGTGATCAATTACTAAATCAACCGGAATTAATGGATTGATTTTTTTAGGATCCTTTCCTTTACGAACAGCCTCTGCCCGCAATGAAGCTATGTCCACCACTGCTGGAACACCTGTGAAATCTTGCATTAAAACACGTGCAGGTTTATAAGGAATATCTTTATCAGAAGCCTCAGGTTTCCAATTAAGAAGGGTTTCTACATTTTCTTTAGTGATGGCAAAATCATCAAAATTTCTTACCGCATTTTCCAAAAGGATTCGGATGGAAAAAGGTAATTTATCTATCTCATGTCCTTGTTTTTGTAATTCAGTAAGGCTGTAGTATTTAAGCTTTCCTTTTTTACTGTCAAGCTCTTTTACAATTTTGTATGGATCTTTATGCATGGTGAAAAAGTTTAGTTCTAGTTCAGTAATTATAAATAGGTATATATAGTAAGCACTTGCTCAAGCGAGACGCTTGCGCAAGCAAAGGAGGAAGCTTCTTTTAAGCTATCTCCTCTATTATACCTATTTTATTTGAAATTGTTACTCCAAACTCACCACCAAATCATCTTGCTGCACCATATCTCCTGATTTTAAGTGGACTTCTTTTACTACTCCTGCTCTTGGAGCAGTAATGGAAGATTCCATTTTCATGGCTTCAATTACGAATAATGCAGTGTTTTCTGTTACTTCATCTCCTGCTTTCACTTTAACAGATGCTAGTTTTCCTTGCAATGGAGCTCCTATTTCATTATCGCTTGATATTTTTTGATTGGTTACTTTATCGACCTTAGCAGAATTATCTTTTATCTTAATCCGTCTGGTTTGTCCATTCAATTCAAAAGAAACCGTTCTTAGTCCTTCTTCATTTGGTTCAGATATATAAAGCAATTTGATGATAATGGTTTTACCTTCTGATATTTCCACCAAAATCTCTTCTCCATTTTTCATTCCATAGAAGAATGCTAAAGTCGGGATATAGCCTACTTCACCAAATTTCTGCTGATGCTTATAGAAATCCTCATAAACCTTTGGATAAAGTAAATAGGCTAGTAAATCAGCTTCATCTTCATGTCCGTCAAATTTCTTTTTGAAGGCTTCCATTTCCTTTTTGAAATCTATTGGTTCCAAATGTTTATTTGGCTTATCAGTAAATGGCTTTTCTCCTTTTAAAATGATTTTACTCAATTTTTCAGGAAATCCACCTACAGGCTGCCCTAGTTCACCACGGAATAAATCCACTACAGAATCCGGGAAAGAAAGCGTATGTCCTTTTTCAAAAATATCATCTGGTGTTAAATTATTAGAAGTCATATAAAGTGCCATATCTCCTACCACTTTAGAAGAAGGTGTTACTTTTACTAAATCACCAAACATGTGATTAACCAATGCATAATTCTTTTTAACTGTTTCGAATTTATTGCCCAAACCTAATGCTTCAGCCTGCGGTCTTAAATTTGAATATTGCCCACCAGGAATTTCGTTATCATAAATCTCAGCAGTCCCTGCTTTTAAACCAGATTCAAATGGATAATAATACTCACGTACATATTCCCAGTAGGTGGAATAATCATTGAGCGATTTGATATTCAGTTTCTGCTCGCGCTCATGACCTTTCATATAGCTGGCTACAGAATTGAAATTAGGCTGAGAAGTTAATCCAGACATACTTCCTAGAGCCACATCTACTACATCTACTCCAGCTTCAATAGCTTGCAAATAAGTAGCCGATTGAACAGAGGAAGTATCGTGTGTATGTAAATGAATTGGTAAATTGATTTCAGATTTCAACGCAGAAATTAATTCTTTGGCTGCATAAGGTTTTAACAATCCTGCCATATCTTTTATGGCAATAATATGTGCTCCTTCATTTTCCAATTGCTTTGCAAAGTCTACATAATAATCAAGTGTATATTTCTTTTGCTCCGGATCTAGAATATCGCCAGTGTAGCAAATGGAAGCTTCCGCGATGGAATTGGTTTTTTCCCTTACCGTTTTGATGCTGACTTTCATTGCCTCTAGCCAGTTTAAGGAATCAAATATTCTGAAAATATCTATTCCAGTGTCAGCAGCTTTTTCAATGAATTTCTCAATCAAATTATCTGGATATGCTTTATAACCTACCGCATTTGAGCCTCGCAGCAACATTTGCAATAAAACATTCGGCATTGCCCTTCTGAATTTCGCCAATCTTTCCCATGGATTTTCATGAAGGAAGCGCATGCAAACATCAAAAGTTGCACCTCCCCAAACTTCCATAGAGAAAATTTCAGGATTGTTTTTGGCATATCCTTCCGCTACTTTCATCATATCAATGCCACGCATTCTTGTAGCTAATAATGATTGATGGGCATCACGGAAAGTAGTATCTGTATAATGAATAGCCTTTTCTTTCTTTAACCATTCGGCAAATTTCTCGGGACCAAGGTCGGTAAGAATATTCTTTGTCCCTTTTGGGTATGTTCCATATTTATCATAATCAGGGATTGTAGGATGACGGAAAGTTTTATTCTCTTCTTTAAATTTCACATCTGGATGTCCATTTACACTTACATCAGCTAAAAATCGAAGTGTTTTAGTTCCCCTATCGAATTTTTGTGTGATTACAAATAAGTCAGGATTCTCATCTATGAATTTAACTGTACATTCTCCATTATAAAAAGTAGGGTGCGAAATCACATTTTCTAAGAATCCAATATTGGTTTTTACGCCTCTAATTCTGAATTCCCTTAGCGCTCTATTTAATCTTTGGGCAGCTCCTCTTAAAGTTCTACCATGAGAGGAAACTTTCACCAACATGGAATCAAAGAAAGGCGAAATATTTACTCCTGCATAAGAGCTGCCTTCATCAATTCTAATTCCAAAGCCACCAGCATTTCTATAAGCTATGATAGTTCCATAGTCTGGTTTGAAACCATTCTCAGGATCTTCAGTCGTAATTCTACATTGAATAGCAAAGCCGTTACAAGTAACATCATCTTGGCTTTGAATAAAAATACGTGGGTCATCTAATGCATGTCCCTTTGCAATTAAAATTTGAGAACGAACTATATCAACTCCCGTGATTTCCTCAGTAATGGTGTGTTCTACCTGAATTCTTGGATTTACTTCAATGAAATAGATATTTTCTTCTTTATCTACCAAAAATTCAACTGTACCAACATTATTATAATTTACCTGTCTAGTTATAGCAAGCGCATATTCATATAATTTATCTTTTGTTTCTTGAGAAAGATTGGCTGAGGGCGCTACTTCCACCACTTTCTGAAATCTTCTTTGAACTGAACAATCTCTTTCGAACAAATGGACGATATTGCCATAATTATCCCCCATAATTTGCACTTCTATGTGCTTAGGATGGTCAATATATTTTTCCAAGAAAATAGTATCATCCCCAAAAGCATTTCCAGCTTCACTTTTTGAATCTGAGAAAGCGGTTTTCAGTTGGTCTTTATTCTGAACCACTCGCATACCGCGACCACCGCCACCGGCAGCAGCTTTCACCATAATAGGATAGCCAATTCTTTCCGCTTCTTTTAAAGCAGTATCGGTGTCCACCAAATCAATTTTACTATCCTCAATAATCGGCACATTGGCTTTAACGGCAATATCTTTAGCTCTTACCTTATCGCCTAAAGCATTCATCACCTCTGGTTCAGGACCTACGAAAATAATCCCTTCCTCCTTACATCTTCTGGCTAGTTTTACATTTTCAGAAAGAAAACCATAACCAGGATGGATAGCATCCACTCCCTTATGCTTGGCAAGCTTGATAATTTCTTCAATATCTAAATAAGGCTTAAGCGGATCATCATCTTTCCCGATTTGATAAGCTTCATCTGATTTATATCTGTGCAGCGAATAGCGGTCTTCATAAGTATAAACTGCAACCGTTCGAATTCGAAGTTCCGAAGCAGCACGAAGTACACGAATTGCAATTTCACCTCTGTTCGCTACAAGTAATTTATTGATTTCAAATAATTTAGTTGTCATATTAATGTTTTGTATAGTATGATTTTTGGCTTTTAATTTAAGGATGCTGAATTTAAAAAGGTATTCTGAAAAAGGGAAGGAAATCGAGGGGAAATTGATATTTTAAGTTAATATAGTTGCAGTTAATGATAATACAATATCAAGTAAATCTAAAATCCTGATGTATTCATTATGAAAACTAAATTTCAAAAAAACTATTGATACTAACCCTCAAGACCTTCATTCTGTTGCTCTAAATCCTCCTAACTTTCCTATATTTGCCACAAATTACGAGCAATGCAAAAATTGAATAATAGATATACCATTACTGCGGCATTACCTTATGCCAATGGACCTTTACATATTGGCCATATAGCAGGCGCCTATTTGCCTGCGGATATTTTCGTGCGCTACCTGAGATTGCGTAAAAAAGAAGTGGCTTTTATGTGCGGAAGTGATGAGCACGGAGCCGCCATCACTATTCGTGCTAAAAAAGAAGGCATTACCCCAAATGCCATTATTGATAAATACCATGAATTAAATAAAAGCACTTTTGAGAAATTCGGGATTGCTTTTGATATGTATCATCGTACCTCTGAGCCTTCTCACCATGAGCTTTCTCAGGAATTTTTTACCAATTTATATGAGAAAGGGGAATTTGAGGAGCGTGAAAGTGAGCAATATTATGATGCCGAATTCAATCAATTCTTAGCAGATCGATACATCACAGGAACTTGTCCTAAATGTAATAATCCAGGAGCCTATGGTGATCAATGTGAGAAATGTGGAAGCTCTTTGAACCCCACTGATTTGATTAATCCGGTTTCTACATTAAGTGGAAAAACGCCTGAATTAAGAACTACCAAACATTGGTTCCTTCCTTTAGATAAATATCAAGAATGGATGGAAGAATGGTTGATTGAAGGCAAAAAAGGAAAATGGAAATCGAATGTTTACGGTCAGTGTAGCTCGTGGCTCAATCAAGGCTTACAAGCCAGAGCCATGACCCGTGACTTAGATTGGGGAGTTGACGTTCCATTGAAAGGAGCTGAAGGGAAGAAATTATACGTTTGGCTGGATGCCCCGATAGGCTACATTTCTGCCACCAAACAATGGGCAAAAGATACAGGAAACGATTGGGAGAAATTCTGGAAGATACAAGAGAATCCTGAAGATGACAGTACCTTAATTCATTTTATTGGGAAAGATAACATTGTATTTCACTGCATCATTTTCCCTGTGATTTTGCATGCGCATGGTGATTACATCTTACCTGAAAATGTTCCAGCAAATGAGTTTCTAAATCTGGAAGGCGATAAACTTTCCACCAGCAGAAACTGGGCAGTTTGGTTGCATGAATATTTGGAAGCATTCCCAGGTAAAGAGGATGTTTTAAGATATGCTTTAGCAGCTACACTTCCAGAGACCAAAGACAGTGAATTTACCTGGAAAGATTTTCAAACTCGCAACAATAGTGAGTTAGTGGCTATTTTCGGTAATTTCATCAACAGAGCCGTAGTACTTACTCATAAATATTATGAAGGAAAAGTGCCGGAAAGAGGCGAATGGTTTGATTACGATCAGGAAATATTATATGAATTGAAAGGCTATCCAGATTTGATTGAGGAGAAAATTGTCAATTATAAATTCAGGGAAGCATTAGCTGCTATGATGGAATTTGCCCGTTTAGGCAATAAATATTTAGCGGAAACTGAGCCTTGGAAATTGCAAAAAGAAAATCCAGAAAGGGTTAAAACTATTATGAATCTGGCTTTACAGATCGCTGCTAATTTGAGCATCGTTTGTGAGCCATTCTTACCATTTACGGCAACTAAGTTGAGAAAGATGTTGAATATTGAGGCTTATGAATGGGATTTGGCAGGAAGTGCTGATTTACTGGAAGCCGGACATCAGATCAAGGAAGCAGAGTTATTATTTGAAAAAATTGAAGACAAAACCGTGGAAGAACAAGTCAATAAATTAGAAGAAGCTAAAAAAGCCAATGCAGGCGGAAGTCCAAATGTAGAACCTATGAAAGAAGAAATCAAATTTGAGGATTTCATGAAGATGGATATGCGAGTAGGAACAATTTTGACAGCAGAAAAAGTCAAGAAATCAAATAAGTTACTGAAATTGACTATTGATACTGGTTTGGATAAACGCACTATCTTAAGTGGAATAGCAAAGCATTTCAAATCCGAAGAAGTAGTCGGTAAGCAAGTAACTGTTTTAGTGAACTTAGCGCCTAGACCTATGATGGGAGAAGTTTCCGAAGGCATGGTTTTGATGGCAGAAGATTCGGAAGGTAATTTGCAATTTGTTCAACCTGGAGCTGAAGTAAATCCGGGAAGTACTATTGCTTAATAGTACAGGGTACAAAGATTTGAGAAGAGAAAACTCTAAACATATAAGATTTGGTTTTAAGTAATAGTTTTAAGTTTATGTAATACAAATTACTTGATACTAGCTACCCAATATTATATACTAAATACCAACAAATGACTTTTAAGGAATTAGAACATAAAATCAAGCAATACCAATCAGAAGGGAAGAAGTATTTCACTACTTCTTCTTTTCAGTCTCATAGTTTGGTATTGTTGCATATGCTCAGCAAAATAGATTCTAATATTCCCGTTTATTTTATCAATACTGGCTATCATTTTCCTGATACAGTAGCTTTTAGAGATAAAATCATGTTAGACTTTGGATTGACTAATTTAGTAGATTTAAAGCCTTTGACCCCAAAAAATATGCAGCGAGATGCAAACGGAAAAATGTTCTTCACTTCAGATCCGGATTATTGCTGCTATCTTAATAAAACCCAGCCCATGGATGCAGTTTTGATGCAAAATGATGTTTGGATTAATGGAGTACGGGCTGACCAAAGCAAAACCCGCTCAGCCATGAAAGTAGAACAAGCTGCTCCACATGGCACCACTCGCCTCCACCCCATGCTGGACTGGAATTCTAAAATGATTCATGATTACCGAAAAGAATATCAGCTACCAGAACACCCTTTAGAAGCAAAAGGCTATTTCAGTATTGGTTGTGAGCCTTGCACCCGAAAATTTGACTTAGATATGCAAGAAAGAGAAAGTCGCTGGTATGGTATGAACAAAACTGAATGCGGATTGCATACTGATTTAGTGAAATAAGAGATTAAAAAAGCAATTCATCTATATGTAGATACATAGAAATATTACAAAGGTGATATTCGTGATATATAAACAACTTTTGAAGTGTTTTATCTATTTTTTACCAAATATTGATTTCAAAAATGAAAATTCGAATAGAATTTCATTTTTGACTATCTGCATATATAAATATTCTAATTTCTACTTTATCTAAGAAATCATAAAGTTGGTTTTAAATTTTTAGTAGTTCATAGACCATATGATTTCACAAAAATGAAATTTACAAGATAAGGTTCTTTAAAATATCCTCTTTAAGCTGAATCTAACTTAAAACCTTTTACTTGTACTTTTTACAGAGAAAAACATGCCCATATCTTCCATATAAGCCTTAATTTTGTATTATAATTACTAGTTAGTAAATTATTAGGCATCAAAATACTATGTGGAAACTGTCATTATCCATTTTCTCTACAATACTTTTTACGTTAACATCATTTGCTTATGGTCAGCCATCTATATTTGAATTTCAAGACCATAATTTAAATAACGAAATTGTATTACTTCAAGGTGAATGGCAATTTGAATATGGAAAACTCCTGACTGCAGAAGGAATAAAAAAAATAGATTCACCTGTTTATGTGGAGATTCCTCATACTTGGACAGGGATGGAATTTAGAGGAGAAGAACTTCCTTCCACAGGATATGGAACATATTACGCAAAAGTAATAGTTGATAACACAATTGAAAATCTTGCCATAAATGGAAAGGTTCAGAGCACTAATTATAAACTTTTTATAAATGGAAAAGAGATTGGAGAAGTCGGTAAGCTAGGCACCTCTGTTGAAAGTGCTGAACCAAACTATCAGAATAAAATTTTTCGAATCCCACCAGGTCAGGACACACTTGATATTATTATTCAAATCTCTAACTTTCACTATCGAAAAGGTGGCATGTCAAGACCACCACAGATGGGTGAAAATGACTTACTGCTTGAAAATAGAGGCCAAAATATTTCGCTTTCCTTTTTCCTTATCGGGTCTATCTTTTTTATGGGCTTATATCATTTAGGTTCTAACCTTTTTCGGACAAGAAATAAAATGAATACCTATTTTGCATTAGTTTGCCTGTTTACAATTCTTCGTACCTTAAGTATAAATGAGTATTTACTAATAGATTATTTAAATTTTCCTTGGTGGTTGAGTACTAGAATAGAACTGACTAGTTTCTATTTGATATTTGCTTTTACCGTTCGGTTCATTTATTATCTTTTTCCTCAATATATCCCCAAATTTTTTGCTTATATACCATTCTATATAGGGATTTCAGCAACAGTCATTACCCTATTCACTCCTATTTTTTATAATTCCAATTTAGTTCCAATTATGCAAATAGTGACCGTCATCACTGGAGTTGGGATATTATACTATATATTCAAAGCAAGTTTTGAGGGAAATAAGGAAGTAATAGTGGCCCTGATTGGTTTTATTTTACTTTTTACGGTTACCGTGATAGAAATCCTGATTCATCAAGCACAGATAGTAGGCGAAATGGTCTTTGCTATGGGTATTTTCTTTTATCTGTTTAGTCATGTGATCATTTTAGCCAATAGACAAAATCAAACCTATATTAAGAATCAAGATTTGAGCTTGGCCCTTCAACAATCAAATCAGCGACTTGAAAAGACTGTGGAAGAAAGGACAAAAGAATTAAATGTTCGAAATCAAGAACTTGTTCATAATAATGAAGAACTGAAACGAATCCATGATGAAAAAAATGGGCTTATACATGTTTTAGCTCATGACTTAAAATCTCCTTTAAATAATAATAAAGGTCTTATAAAGCTTATTAAAATGGCTGATAACTTGTCTGATCAACAAAAGGATTTTTTAAATAAGCTTGAAAAATCGAACCAACAGGGTGTTCAGTTAATAGAAGATTTATTGCAGCTTTACCGTATGGAATCTCAGCAAAAAGCAGAGGTAGACGAAATAAACATTCAATCTTATTTTAATGAATTGATCAAAAAACATGAGGATGCTGCTAAACTGAAAAGTATAAAGATTGAGAAAGAAATTTCTGAAGATACAAAAAGGTTCAGTACTGACACTGACAAACTGCAGCGAATAATGGACAACCTTATTTCCAATGCCGTGAAATTCTCTTATGAAGACAGTACTATATATATTAAAGCAGAACAAAAAGGAAATCAACTTCAAATTGAAGTGAAAGATCAAGGAATGGGTATTTTAAAAGAAGAACAATCCAAAATTTTCCAGAAATTCCAGAAAATGAGCAATAAACCCACTGCTGGGGAAAGTTCTTCTGGTTTGGGCTTATCCATAGTAAAAACCTTAGTAGAGCAATTAAAAGGTACTATAGAGTTTGAAAGTAAGCCAGGAAAAGGAACTAGTTTTAGGGTAGTGTTGTCGAATTTGGTTAAATTTCATACCGCTTAATTCAACTCTATTAGTTCACTAATTAAATTTGAAGACTAAATTTTAATCTTTCTACTTATTCACAATTGCATAAGTTTTCTTTAGCGGTGTCTTCATCAAGGTAATGTCTTCTAGAGCTGCTATAGTCGCAGAAGGTAGAAGTCGTAGTGTTTAAAATTTTAATCCAATGAACATAAACTCTTTTCTGTCCATTTGAAAATTCGCATTTATCGGATTCAGGGTAGTGATAACCAAAATCATATTCAAATCCATAGCTCATAAATAGAACTACACCTAAAGCCACTATAAAGAGACTGATTTTTTTAATTGATTTCATATTTGACTAAGGGTTGAGATTCACTATTTTCTTCAATAGCATATATAATATTATTTGTAAAATCAACTGCACATGCATTAATTAAACGGTCTAATTGATATATTTTAGCTTCATTTGTACGAATATTAAATATATGTAATTGCGTTTTTAAACTAGGAATCAAAGCTTCTGTAAAATTATCCACAGTATTAAAACCTGCATATAATCCATAAATAAAATCACCTTGTGACTTTACGTTATAATAGTAAATATATCTTCTTTCAAATTTTTTATTCTCTATATTTTGATTTGTTCCATAACCGTATGATTTGATTAATTCTCCATTTGTGGAATAAATATCTATTGTATTAAGAACAACATTCCATGTAAATAATATTTTATGATCCTTATTATAGCCTATATCTTTTGGAGTAATGGCAGAATAATATTGATTTGGGTTTATAATTTCATTATTAATATTATGAGGAATCCCTTTGATTTCCTTTTTATCCAAATCAAAAAGAGAAAATATAGTTTTTGGATCGGTATCTACAAATGCAAATTCCCCCTTGTCCATCATGGATACACTTTGAATACCAAGGGGTAACCCGTAGTCCGCAAATTTTAAAAGTGGGGTTTTCCGTTTACTAGTTAAATTTAATTGATAAAGCCCTTTTCTATATTCAAAAATATGAACATCTGATTTTAGATCATTGATATTACTGATTTTTAAAAATTCAGGTGAAACAAATTGATTGGGGTCCTCACCTTTGGAAAAGTGCTTTTTGATTTCCCCCTTCAAATTGTAAGTCAAAAAAATGGAGTCGGATTTAACATCCAGCATGAACAAATTATTGTCAATAAAATAAACATCATCAATCAAACCATATTTATCTTTCGGCCCGATATTAGAACCTTCAAGTTCTTTTAGTGAAAAACTGAGTTGTTGCTTATCCCCTTGGTCATTGAGAATGAATGGGGTTTCTAATTTTTTTTCGCAAGAAGTTAATAAAATTAATAGCGTGAATAATATTGGTTGCAGTTTCATAAGTAAAAGTATAGACTAAAAGTATAACGCCACTCGAATAAAACCATAAAATGCATTGCCTAGATTTACTAAATGAAACCGCACTTCTCTAAAACAGTACAAGCTTCTAATTGAAAATTTATTAAAGTCTTAATTTTTCAAAAAACCCTACTTTATCCAGACTATTTCAAAGGATAAGAATACCTCCTATTTAATATATTCTTGAAATTAAGAATAAAAATCATTTTTAAAAATATAATCGCGATTCTTGCTACTGAATTGAGGTATTGAACAAATGTTGCTATTATTCAAAATCAAATTGAGTCTAAATTTTTGGCACAAGATTCTGAATCTTACTTTCGCCTTTACTTCCCCCAAAAACTAAAAGAACTGTCAAGGCAAAATTGAAGAGTATATTTGGAATTAATTCTAGTCCTATAAAACTAATACAACTACAACCTCTATTTAAAACTGTAAATTGAGAAATTAAAATGAAAATGGAATAAATAATTAAGGTGGTTATTGTTGCATATGATAAAAATTTACTCGATCTGAAAAATAATAGGAGCAATCCTAAACTCATTTCAAATATTGGCACTAAATAAGTTAGGTAAACAGCAATAAATTCCGGAAATATATTTGAATTTATCAGACCAAAAGCAAATGACATTAAATCTATAAATTTATAAACCGCTGCAGCAATAAAAATTATTCCAACGGTCGGAATTATTATTTTATTAAACCTCATCTTCATTTAAGTTATATTTCACAAAAGTATAATTTTCAAACAGTACCCAAACATCATTTTCAGTTGTAAGTATTACTTCTTTTGGACGTTCTTCTGAGAATCTGTCTATTTTAGCGCTTCCTAAATATTCTCCATTGGTTACAGAATAAACGTCTAAATTAGTATGAGAAGATTTTTCACCATCCAAGGAAAGAATAATGAGTTTTTTAGAGTTCATGCTTGCTGAATAATTCACATAGTAATCTGGCTCACGAACATACATATAACTATTTCCAAAAACCTTTTCTGTCTTTACTCTAGGTTTTTGAGTACCGTCTATTGTACTTCCCCTATATTTGATGCCACCAAGTGAATCAAACATGATAAATTCACCAAACCTTCCAGGCATATATATAGTGCCCATATTAAAGTCACCAATAAAATATCCTTCTGTAATTATTTCGGCAAATTCTTGGTCTCTTTTTAAATTAAAGAGTTCTACCAAATTGTATTCCTTTTGGATTTTCGAAGAATCAAAATTATATACTTCAAAAGCAGAATTAGCCTTATCATCTCTTAATGAAATACCATAGTTTTTATTCAAATAAATACCATTATAAGTTATGTAATTCAATTTTAGGTCTTGTTTGATTACATTACCATCAAAATCTTGACGTCTGAAAGAGCGCTTGTCTATATCAACAATATAAAGATCTTCGTCATGAGCCATTACAGAAGACACATTTTGATTTTCGTGAGGGGCCTTGCCTGTTTCAACCAACTTATTTGGGGTAAGGCTATTAAGATTCAATTTCCATATTTGATGACTTTGATCTGCGAAATATAAATCATTATCAACTATACTATACCTAAACAAACCTTCTGGAACAGGAAATTCAACTTTCAAATTTTGCTCAAGCTGAAATTTATATATCCGCTTTTTACTAATCTTTTTATCTTCTTCATTAAGAATTGCTGGTTTAAAAGAAAGATTTTCATACTTCCTATTCTCAGCATCAATATTTTTTTCTTTGTTTGAGTCTTTATCTAAATTTTGATTATTAGAATTAAACTCTTCAAAATTCGATTGACTAGTAAAATTTTTAACAAGAAATTGATTATTGCTTAAGAATGCAATGACAATCAGGATTAAAAATAGCCCAGTCAAAATATAAATTTTATATTTCAGTTTCATCTTTTTCTTTTTATAAACATGAATATACTGAGGTTAAAAAATGAGGTCAATTGACCTCATTTTACTATTTTGATTTATTTAAGTTCAATTGCCCCTCTGTTCTTACCCTTAAATCTTGGAATATTAACTTCACCCAAAATAGGCACTTCCGTAGTAATTGTCATACATTTCACACCGATCCCGGGGCAAACTACATAATCTTCTCCCTTCACCTTGGAAGTGCTCAAAAAAATTGTAATTAGCAATAATAAATTAGATGCTACAATAATTTTTTTAGTTTTTGATTTCATGATTATTTCATTAATTCTTTAAGATCCGAAACCTTTGCTTCCATACATTTTGCACCACTCCCAGGGCATACTTTACCATCTGAATAGGCACCTTCATCTTTACCTTTGTAAACAGTAACTGTTCCTTCACCAGCTTGAAGGGAAGATCCAACAGTACATAATGCAACAATAGTAGCGATTAAACATAATTTAAGCTTCTTCATTAGATTTAAAATTTAAATGTTTAAAATTCATTTACTGCGATCGCATTTCAAAGATGAGTAATTTTAAAAATCAAAAAATCACCCTTAGGGGTAATTTTGGGGTGAATTTTTATGTTGCAACATTAATTCTTCTGCCAATAAATCAATAATAAACCTTCTAAATTCTTCCTTTCCTTGCAAGCCTAACTTTTTGATTATTCTTTTTCTATGAGATTTAACGGTTTCTATACTTATGAATAGCTCTTCACTTATTTCTTGGCAACTCATTCCTTTTTTACAAAAGGACAAGACTTCTAACTCCTTGAAAGTTAATTGGGCTTTAGCTATTCTTTCATTACAGGTGATATTAACTTTTTCTACAAGCATAACTTTAGGTTTTAGTTTTTAAGGATTAAAAATATACCTAATCAATTAATTTTCAAAAAGAAAAAATAATTTTTGATTCTGATTTACTTTATTTAATCAAAACTATATTAATTCTTAGATTTTAAAATCAGGTTAAAACCCACCTCATTTTCACAACTACCAATAATACCTTACTTTTGCTATCCTTAATTCAAATACCCCATGAAAAGAATATTGATAACAGGAGGAGCCGGCTATATTGGTTCTGCTTTGATTGAACAATTATTGCCTCGGCCTGAAATAGAACAGATTGTGATATATGATAATCTGAGCCGCAATAATTACCATTTCTTTTTAGGAAATAAGCTCCCCAATCAAGAGAAAATCAATTTTATTCAAGGTGAATTATTGGATACCCGTAAGCTTAAAAAAGCTTTAAATGGGATTGATACAGTCATCCATTTGGCGGCCAAGGTGACTACACCTTTTGCAGATGCGGATCCACATTATTTTGAGCAGAGTAATCACTGGGGCACGGCTGAATTGGTTTATGCAGTGGAAGAATCTGATGTAGAGCATTTTGTTTTTGCTAGTAGTGTGTCGGTATTTGGTTCTTCTACGGAACTAATAGAGGAAAATCATCACCCTAACCCAAGAACGATTTATGGCATTTCAAAATTAAGGGGAGAAGAACATGTGGCGCGTTTGATGGACAAAATCAACACACAAATTTTAAGATTAGGAAATGTTTATGGCTTTGCCAATGCCGTTCGTTTTGATGCAGTCATCAACCGTTTTATGTTTGATGCCAATTTCAATAAGCGAATTGCCATTCATGGGGATGGAAAGCAACATCGCCCATTTATTTCTATTCAAAAAGTAACAGAAGTTTTAAAGCAGGTTGTCATCAAAAATGATATCCCATCTAACTATTATAATGTGGTAGATCAAAATTTACAGGTATTAGATATAGTAGATGCTTTAAAATCTATCTATCCTGAAATGGAATTCACCTTTATTAACCAGCATTTAAAATTACGAGAGCTGCTAGTCAGCCCAGAAAGCAAACTTCAAAAACATATTGATTTTCCAAATGGAAATACCAGTCTGAAAGATGATTTATTGGTTTTCAAAGAGACTTTGAGGTTTTGAGAAGTTGGATGTGGGATGTGGGGTGAAGGATGAGGGGTGTAAATCACCCTTCATCCAACATCCATCACCCATCAATTATCAGTGTCCCGAATAATGGTATTCAATTGATCGCCTGAGACTTCCTCTACGGTTTCCCATTCTCCATTCTCATTTAGACGCTGAATTACATATTTTTTCACGCCTTCTTCCCAACCTTTAAAGGCATTCCATCTTAACTCATATTTGCGGAATTGTACATTTTTTTGCAACAATACAGTATTACTTTCATCACTAGCATCAGTGTCAATAGAGCAATCATTTATCACCTTCACTTGATAATTATAAGTATTATTCTCCGTATCGCTCTCTTTATCGATATAAAATTGCTCATGAGGCTCTACACTATCAAAATACTGAAATTCACCTCCATTTTCACTTCTATAAATTTCAAAAGCTGTAATTCTTCCTTTACCTGCTTCAGGTATGCTCCATTCTGTAAAAACCTCTCCTGTTTCCATTACGGTAGTATTTTGAATTTCAGCCACCTGATTATTGTAAATATCCTCAGTAATCTCAAATTCAACATAATTACTAATGGAACGTAAAGAATTTTGCTCAAATGCTCCTACTCTATATTCGTATATTCCGGGACATAAATCTTCCTCGTCCTGAAAAACTAATGCATTGGTTTCCATCACCGCAATTTCTTGCCACTGACCCTCTCCTTTTGACTTTCTAAAAATACGTTGATTATCTATGGAAAATCCTTTTGATAAATTCCAATTAATTATCCTTTCCCTATTTTCCTGTTCAGCTACCTTGTTTAGCAGCAAAGTATTAAATACAGTTAATTGCTCTATGGCCACCGTATCCTCACAAAAAGAAACTGCTTGAAAGATATATTCATGGGACATATCCTGTGGTCGACAATTTTCATCATCATACATCATGCGCTGACTTTCTAGGCCTTCTAAATCAATAGTTTGTAATAAATAAAACCCACTTGGACTATCCCTGTAAACATTATAGTGAGAAATATTATCATAGTTATAAGGTTCTAATTCAAATTGAACTCTATTATTCTCCACCAATATTTGATTCAAATTGGCTTCAGTATGTTCTACAGTATCACGAACTAAAACTTGCTCCTCATGAGTGAAACTTACTGGACAACCACCATCATTTTTCACAGTTAAAGAGACATTAAAGACTCCAGTTTTATCGATCAAAATTGTAGGGCTTGCTTCCGTTGAAGTTATACCATTACCTAAATCCCATAAATAAGTAGGGTCAAGAAGATTAGTGCTATTATTCGTTAATTGTACTTCTACAGGATAACATTCTCCTGATATTACCATATCAAAATCCACTTCTGGAGTTGGTAGCACTTTGATATCTTCCATTTTAAAAATCTGCTCACAACCATCTTCATTTTGAGCAATTAAAGTCACTTCATAAACACCTGGATCCTCATATAAATGTTGTGGGTTCTGTTCAGAAGAGGTATTTCCATCCCCAAAAATCCATCGCCATTGTACAGCACTTTCAGAAATATCTGTAAAATTGGCTGTATTCGGTAAACATACTGTTTTTGTATCAATCTCAAATTCGGTTTCAGGACCACTTACATTAACAAAATTTTCTTGTATCAAGGTATCTTGACAACCCAATTCGTTCGTAATAACCAAGCTCACATCAAAGTTACCCACACTATTATATAAATGAATTGGATTAGCAACCCTTGAAGTACCTCCATCCCCAAAATCCCAAAAATACCTTACAGCGCCTTTAGATAAATCTTGAAAAGATACTTGAACAGGCACACAGTTAGACGAAATAGATTCAACCAATCGAAAATCTGCTTGTGCAGGAATTACCCTAATGTATTGCGGCATATTTACCGTATCAGCACAACCATCAGCATTTTCTGCAATTAACTGTATATCATAAACACCTTCTGCTTCGAAAAGATGAATAGGATTTCTTTCAGTACTTGAATTTCCATCTCCAAAATCCCATATCCAACTGACTGCATCATCACTTAAGGCATTAAATTGTATATTACTTCCTAAACAAATCTCGTTTTCAGCAGCTTGAAAACTAGCTGTAAAAATAAAATTCATGGATTTCTTCTCATTTACTCTACAGCCATTACCGTTTTCTACAGTCAGCTTTACATCTGATTGTGGAAACTCATAATAAGTATGTGTTGGATTTTGCATGCTTGAAGTATTTCCATCACCAAAATCCCATAACCAATTGCTGGCATTCACACTTTCATCCGTGAATTGAACAGTTACGGGTAAACAAGTTTGATCGTATTCAAAACTGAAATCACTGCTCAATTCTTGAATTACTATGTAGTTTGACTTAGTTATAGTATTACTGCAATCACCATTTGAGGCAGTTAAAGTAACCGTATAATTGCCTGGCGTAAATCTAACTCTGGGATTTTCTTCATTGCTGGTAGACCCATTTCCAAAATCCCACAACCAATCTGTGGCTCCTGCTGACTGATTTTGAAAGCGAATAATGGTTTCCCCACAGCCCGAAGTTTTATTGGCAGCGAATCCTGCTACAGGGTTTTTTACAACTATATTTTGGGGTAATTCAAAAATGTACTCACAACCCTCAAAATCAGTTGCAATCGCATTCACTTCATATTCTCCACCTGCAGTATAAATATATGGACTGTCAAAATTATCAAGGATATCTCCATTCCCCATATCCCATCTAATACTTTCAAATCCTATCAAGTTATGTTCAATATTTAATTCGTCACCTAGGCAAAATGATTGCTGATAAGTAAACTGATTTTCCTGATTACCAATGAAGACATTCTTAATTTTTGTTGATGCACAACTATTTTCACCACTTGCAGAAAGACTAATGGAATAAAGCCCATCGTTTCCAATTAAATAACTATTATCAGCTGATAATTCAACAGCTTCATTGTTGAGTTTCCATCTATAATTCTCAAAATCAGGATTTATAGGGTTTAATATAATTTCAAATCCTTCGCAAAGTTTTTTTAGTTCATATTCAAAATCAATATCAGATTGATTGACAGTAACAGTAATATAATCCTCTACTAATAAGGTACTATCATCATCTATTTTAGCCCAATAACCAATTAAATATTCACCTGGCTCATAAAATGTTTCCGTAAAACTTTCTTTAGAATGTGTATCACCATTCTCAAATCTCCACTGAAACTTATTCGCGTTTGGTATTGGGTTCACTAAATCAATTGAATAAGGAAAATTGCAAGTAGAAAATTGAAATTTCCCTATAGGACTGTCGCCCTCAGATTCCTCTTCTTCATCCTCAATTTCAGGATTTTCACAATCCTCCCAAGGATTTGGCACCATAATAGCCTTGGATTTAGTACATTCTCCACCACTACCCACGCTTAATGTGATACCAACATCCCCTAAAGAAATGAAAGAAACGGTCAATTCCGTATCTGTCCCAATTAAGCTTTCATTGTAGAACCATCTAGCTGTCTGCCAATCTTCTAAATCAGTTTCAATTTTCACGTTAAAGTAACCACATTCTTCTCCTTCAGTCACTTCAACACTTGTTTGTACTTCTAAATCAGGTATTTCAATTATATTATATCTTTCTATAGTCGTTTCACAACCGTTTCTATTACGAGTAGTTAAGGATACTTCATAAGTTCCTGATTCATTATAACTATGAATAGGATTTCTTTCTGAAGAAGTATTATTATCACCAAAATCCCATTCCCAATAATCATACCCCATATCACCGCTAAAATGAACTTCAGTGAATGTACAAGATTCAATTACCTCAGGCTCATCCAAAGGAATACCTCTATCCAAAACTGTAATGGGAAATTCGAATTCATGTTCTACTTCACAACCATTATCATTGATGTAGGTCACAATAGGGTAATAAACTCCTGGGTTTTGAAATTCAAAATTCACAGTACTTCCCTCATATTCAACACTATCCATCTGCCAACTTACGGCTGAGGCTCCTCCATTTAGTAATGAAAATTCAGTTGTAAATGGTGCGCATCCTTGCCAGTCACTAACATTTACATTAGCTTCTTTCTCGAAAACTTGAATTGTATTATCTAATTCAGATTGGATAATACATCCACTTTCATATTCTGTTATGGCTATTACATTATAATTTCCATGATTTTCGAAAGTATAATTTAGATCAGCTCCTTGGATGGTATCACCATTTATAATCCAATTATACCCCACTGCACCCGAAGTATTATTTGATGCTACAAAATTGAAAGGTTCACAACCACTAATTTGAGGATAAGAAATAGAAACATCTTCAACCTCTTGTACGCTAATTAAGGCCTCTTCTTCAACTAATATTGAACATCCCGCTTCATTTGTATAAATTAATTCCACATCTATTTCGCCATCCTGATTTAGGACTATAGTGAGTTCCTTTCCTTCGTACTGCTGACCCCTGATATCCCATTCAAATCCATTCATGGAAGAATGTAAAGCAGTTAAAGTTACTTCTTGACCCAGACAAACATTTGTTTCGCTAACTTCAATGGTAGGTGCTTGAATTTCACCTACTGTTATTAAGGAATCTAATTGAGTGGTTATAGAACAACCTAACTCATTAATATAATTAACTTCTACAGTATATTCTCCAATAGCATCATATAAGTGCTCTATACTTGAGCCCGATTTAGTAGTTCCATCACCAAGATTCCATTCTACCTGTGAAACTGTACCCTCTACTGAAAAAGATATATCATTGCTATCAGTTAAGCATTGAACCAATCGACTTGCAGAGATATCAACTCCTTGAGCCTCTTGAATTTCTATTGCATTTTCCATGACCGCTATTTCCTGGCAAGACCCATCCACTGTCGCGGTAAGAGAAACAGTATAAATACCAGCTTCATCATATTGATGAGTGGGATTTACTACTGATGATTGATTACCATCACCAAAAGACCATACATATGAGTCGGCATCAGTAGTTAAATTATTAAATGCAATGCTTTCCCCTATGCAATTTGAGTTATTTACAATTGAAAAATCGACTACAGGTTTTTCGCTTACTGAAATAAGGTTTTCATATCGAAGGGTATCAGTTGTGCCTATTTGTTGAGTCACAATAGCCAAGACCTCCCAGTCACCAACTTCCTCAAAAATGAAAGTAGGTTCAGTTACGGCTGAGCTTTGACCATCTGATGTTTGCCAAACAACAGATTCAAAATTATAATCATCAATTTCGAAAGAAACCACCAGAGGGGTACAGCCGGAAGTCTGATCTGCTTCGATTTGAGCCCAAGATTGAAAATCAAAACCCACTAGGACTATAAAAAATATAATCAATGATTTAAGAAGTATAATTTGTTTCATGATGACGATGATTATATAATTAACATTATTTTACCTGATTTATCAACCCCATGTCCTTCATGACCTTTTGCATAAACTTGATAAACATATCCGCCTGATGGTGCAATCTCTCCATTCACAGTTCCATCCCATTTTTCATCGATATCATTACTCGTGAAAACTACATCACCGAAACGGTTATAAATCACCATTTTATATTCTTTAACTCCTTTAGCCACAGCGCCAAAAGCATCATTCAATCCGTCTCCGTTTGGCGTAAAAGCTGTTGGAAATTCAACTGAGAATGGCTGAAATAAGGTAATTATATTTGAGGCACTCATAATGGAATCATTAGAGGCACTTATTGCTAATATACGAAATTTGGTTGGTTTTTTATCCGGATCCGCGGTTGCAAAACCAGCATTTAAGCCAAGAATTAATAATGCGATTGTGATGATGATGTTTTTCATGATGAATTCCGATTAATGATATATCAAAATTCGTTATATAAGCACTCCTATAAATCAGAGGGATTCTTAAATAAAAAAATACGGATAAACCGTATTAAAATAGGGGATTGTACTATAAGGGTTTAAGTGAATCACTTAATGCTTAAAGAGATTTCTAAATTGGTTACAAAACGATTTTCTAGCGTCTGATGGTTTGTCCCTTCTGACACATATAATTTTACATTCAGCGGTTCACAGCCTTTACTTATAACGATCAGAGTGACTTAGTGAATTGTCATAATATTTTTGTATTAGGGGATTGAATTTCGCTGCTAAAATGACACTGCTACCCTTCATACCGTGAATCCTAAACCGATTATCCAGCGTCTGAGGGTTGGAACCGTATGGCGCATTTAATCAAAGGATTATGACTATACTTAGATATATATTACCCGTCAGGGCTTGAATCACAAACTTTCCAACATCTCTTCTACGGCCTGATAAACTTTATCTATTTCATCTTTATTAATAATATAGGGAGGTAAAATATAAACTACATTTCCTAAAGGACGAAGCAATATATCTCTTTCTAAGAAGAAAGGATATAATTTATGGCGCACCTCATTTACATAGGAAGTATCTGAATCTGTTTTTAACTCCAATGCGAAAATGGTACCTAAAACCCGACTATTTAACACTTTTGGGTGGGAAGAAATTCTATCATGAAATTCCTTTTGCCATTTACTTATTTCTGCAATTCTCGATTGGGTGTCTTCTTCCACTAGTAAATCGAAACTGGCAATGGAAGCTGCGCAGGCAATAGGATTAGCCGTGAAACTATGACCATGAAAAAATGTCTTCATGATGTCTGTACTTTTATAAGCCTCCATAATTTCAGAAGTACAAGATGTAGCGCCTAATGCCATTGTCCCACCGGTTAGTCCTTTCGAAAGACAGAAAATATCTGGTTTGTTCTCTAAATAATCCGAAGCAAAATATTTTCCGGTTCTCCCAAAACCAGTAAATACTTCATCAGCTATACAGATTACGTCCTTATCCTGAGCGATATCAATGAGTTTATCCAAAAATTCAGCATCATACATTTTCATTCCTGCGGAACCCAAAACTAAAGGTTCAAAAATAAAAGCGGCTACCTGACCAGAATCAACTAGCTGATAAAATTTCTGTAGGATTTCATCTTCATTTCCATTTAATGGCATAGGTAAAAATTCTACATCAAAAAGGTAAGGCGAAAAGGGTGCTGAGAAAGGACCTCTATCACCTACTGACATGGCTCCAAATGTGTCGCCATGATATGCTCCATCAAAGGCAATTACTTTCTTCCTTTTTTCATGTCCTTTATTATGCCAATATTGAAATGCCATTTTTAGTGCCACTTCATTAGCCGTACTTCCATTGTCGGAATAAAATATTTTCGATTGGTTATCAGGTAAAATGGATAAAAGCTTTTCAGCTAATTCTATGGCAGGAGCATGAGTAAATCCGGCAAAAATTACATGCTCTAAATTTTGCGCCTGTTTGGCCACTGCTTCTGCAATTTTAGGATGGCTATGGCCGTGCAAATTCACCCACCAGCTAGAAATCGCATCCATGATTTTACGGCCATCAGAAGTATGTAAATACATTCCTTCTGCCTTTTCTACCATGATATGCTCAAACCCATTGACTAATTGGGTAAATGGATGCCAAATACTTTCATTGTCTCTTTCTAACCAGTTCATAAATTATTTTTTAATTCAGCAGCATATTTCCGAACAACTGCATGATTAATTTCTTTTTCATCCTTAATCCTTAACAAACAAGAATAGCCACTATGTTTTAAAATAATGTCCTCACTAGCTGGATTTGAAGGTCCGTTAAAAACAATACCCTTCACATTAATTTCCCTACGTTTAAGTTCATTAATCGTTAATAAAGTATGATTAATACTTCCTAAATAAAGATTAGCTACTAAAATCACAGGGACATTCCATTGCTGAGGAAAATCAATTACAAATTCTTTTTCATTTATAGGTACTAAAACTCCTCCGGCTCCCTCTATAATAAGATTTTCATTATCCGTTTTAGGAATATTGAAATCAATGACCTCCAAATTTACTTGATCTACTTCAGCTGCAAAATGTGGAGAGGCAGGTGTGTTGAGCACATATTTTTCCGGGATCAAATCGGATTTTAAATTACTTAAAAGCCCGCCTACATAATCAGTATCTCTTGGATAGCCTGCTTGAATAGGTTTCCAATAATCCGCTTCTAAAGCTTCACATATTATAGCACTAAATAGCGACTTACCACTATCTGTACCTATTGCAGTAATAAAGTAATTCATTGAAAATACTGATTGATATGATGACACAAATTTGATACTTCTTCTTCAGAATTGAAAGCATGCAAGCATATCCTTACTCTTTCTTTTCCTTTTGGTACTGTTGGACTTAATATTGGCCTAACATTAAACCCATTCTGATTTAAATAATCTGCAAAGTCAGTAGTAGTTTTAGCATCAGAGAAAATTATTCCTTGAATTGGGTGCTGACTATTTAAGCTTGAAATATGTGGATTTAATAAATTCAGGAATAAGCTTATGTTTGATTGCAATTTTTTCCAAAGTTCCGGATGTTGCCTTCGGTATGAAAGCGCACTTTCAATGGTCTTTACATTTACATAGGGTAAAGCTGTGGTATAAATAAATTGTCGACTATAATTTACTAAATATTCTTTTAAAATTTGACTTCCTACTACCACGGCTCCGTGAGCGCCAACGGCTTTTCCAAAAGTATAAATTCGAGCAAATATTTTATCCTCCAATCCTAAATCACAACAATACCCGTAACCTAAATCCCCATGTAAACCCGTTGAATGAGCTTCATCCACTATCACAGCTGCAGCATATTTTCCAGATAGTTTGACTATTTCTTCTAAAGGTGCACTATCTCCATCCATAGAATAAAAAGATTCGATAACCACAAAAATATTTCCTGTAGACCTTTTTAGTTTTGATTCTAAATCACTTAAGTCATTGTGTTTAAAATTAAAATAATGAGCCCTACTCAATCTTGCGCCCTCTTTTATACATATGTGTGATAACTCATCCATTAAGATAGTATCTCCTTTTTGTGGGACTGAAGATATAAGTCCAAGATTGGCCATATAGCCAGAATTAAAAAGTAAGGATGATTCACCTTTGAAAAAATCTGCTAAAAAGGTTTCTAATTGTTCATGATATAGTTTATTTCCGTTTAGTAAGCGTGAGCCCGAAGCTCCGTTATCAACAAATTCAATTGAATTATCATGAATTTCATGAACCTTAGCTAAGCCTAAATAATCGTTTGAACTAAAATCTATTTGCTTATTATTAAGTTTCAAAACTCGAAAACCACTGGATTCCTTTCTTTTATTAAGTTCAGACTTTAGAAAATTTTCTATATTCATCGAATAATTCGTTAATTTTATCGGTATAAATTATAACATTTATCGTAACGTTCGTTAAATGAACATTCAAACACTAAAATTAATCAAGATGAAAAAGCTTTTTGCATTATTTACGTTATTATTTTTTATTGGAGTTACAGCCAAAGCTCAGCTATTTACTATTGGTCCAAAAGCAGGAATTAGTAGTACTACTTTGAGCATTGAGGATAATGCTAATAATTATGAATCAGGTGCTGCCCAGTTCAGCTATCATGCGGGTATTTTTGCAAGAGTTAAAATTGCAGGGTTTTACGTGCAGCCAGAGCTTTATTTTAATTCCGTGAACGGAGAATATATTAATCCTGATCCTACTATTCCCGTGAGTGAACAAACTGTAAAATTTGATCAAAATAAAATTGATATGCCAGTCCTATTTGGCTGGAAATTCGGCCCCGTTAGAGTTAATGCAGGACCTGTAGCAAGTTTTAATTTAAAAGACTTAGAAGATATGGATGATGCGAATGTAGAGGATTATAAATCTGCTGTCTTCGCGTATCAAGCTGGTGTAGGTCTAGATATCTCAAAATTAATTATTGACTTAAGATATGAAGGAAACTTATCTAAACAAGCAGTATTAGGCCAAGATGGAGATGTAAAAGTTAATCAAATCATGCTAAGTGTAGGATATAAGTTATTGTAATCCATACTAGCTCAACAAAAAAAATCAGGCTAAAAAAATCTAGCCTGATTTTTTTTGCTGTATACTTTAAAATTGACCAAAATTAAATTCCTTCTTGAGAAAGGGGTATATCTGAATAACGCAATTCTAAATTGTCATTTAACACAAAATGTCCTTTTTCGCTGTTCTTATCCATAAGATGTAGACTTTCTTCACTTATTTGATAATAATAACTAATTTCTGATGGCTCCTTGAAATTTAGCGTATTCTTTTTCAAGGGATTAAAATCATTATCAAATAGAGAGGTAAATAGCGTCTTACTATCTTCTGATGATGAAACTATGATAATCCCGGCATCGGTCTGAAAAACGGCTTCAAACTTGCCATTAATATCAACTTCCTTAATTATATAATCGGCACTATCAGGATTGAATTTCACAGTAGTCATATAGCTAGGCCAAACAGCATCTCCTAATCCGTCACCTTGATATAAAGCCAAATGGAGATTACTGTTTCTTAATGAAACCATTTCAATCGGCTTTTCCTGTGTATCTATTTCGATTCTATTTTTGATTTCGCCCTTTTCATCTGCCACTACAATTTGATTCACAAAATCTAAAGAATCAACATGGCTTTCATACAGTAAATAACTGATATCTCCGCCACCGATAACATTTATGCTATTCACTTTTTGCCAGGCTTTATTTGGTTCATAATTAGAAGGAACAGCATTATACCATTGAACTTTATCGTCTTTTTTAGCTCCATAAAAAGCTTGTGAAACACTATCTGTATTGAAATAATAACCACTGATATATTCCAAATCATTTACGTTCGTTTTCGAAAAATTGATGTATGCAACATTCTTAACTAATGAATCATTTATATATTCAGGATTCTGCCATTCGAATTGAATACTTCTATATTTAGGAATGTCTTGGGTATAAGGATTTTCAAATTGCTTTATTATTTGAGTTTTTAATCGATTAGCTGTTTCTCTTCTTATTTTAAGGAGCTCTCCTTCCTCTGATTTAAAATAATTTTTAAAGTCTTCTATGCCACCATAATACTTCTCATAGAACTCTTTATTCTTATTCAAATTACTAATCGAAATTTCATTATTATATTTTTTAAGCTCATTTTCGAGAGCAATTGTCTGTTGAAAGACCCGATTAATAGTATATAATTTCACTTGAAGTGAAATCTCATCAGCAGTATCGTAAACTGCCAAACTCTTTTGTTCACTGATTAAATCAAGTTTGTCATCTTTGTATTGAAAAACATTTGCAACCGGAGAGTTTAAATCATATTTACGTATTTTATAAATTGATTTTTTCTCGATTGGGTCAACATCTATAGAATCATTGGGCACCCAATTCTCCATCCTTGAAAAACTATTTTCGAGTTTTCCTTCTATACTTATAATTTCATTTCTCAATTGATCAATTTCTGTATTAATCACTTTTTTCACCTGATTTACCCAGGTAGTATAATCCCATAATTGAATATTATCAACCAAGAAATCGGTTTGAATTACTAAACCGTCAAGTCTGTAAGTTTGAATATCCTTGAAGGATAGTTTCTGATCAATTTCATAAGGAGGGTAAGCAGCAGATGCTTCTTTATATTTTTTGAAATAATAAAGTGTGGAATCGTAACTACTTTTCACTAAATCGAACCTAGCTTCTAGTTTAGCATCAAAAAGCAAATAAATATCTTTCAGTGAATTGTAATCACCATTTATTCTCACAAAATTCTTAGAAGCTAAGTCATATTGCTCCACCATTTTCATAAAATTTTTGTGAATTGGCGGTAAATAGGTCAAAAAGGAATCGGCTTCTTTTAGGCCTTTCTCATGAACTATTTTAACTGACTCAAACTCCACAACAGGCTTACCATTTCTCTTAAACTCATTAGTAAAGTTTGGATAGTACCAAGCATTTCGCCTCACCTCTTTGTCGTCAATTAAATCTCTTGCACGACCAAATAATAATTTAGCTCTTTCTGCATTTGCTATAGCCGCTTCATAATCAGAAATTGGATGTGCATTTTTATAGCGCTCCTCAAATATCAAAGCTAATTGTATGTTGGCAGCCGGATGATCGTTATTACTTTTAAAGAAATCAAATAAGAGAGGAAATACTAAATCCACACTATCCCCTACAAAATAAGGATTAATATCATCCTCATAATCTAACTCAACTTGCCCATAATTTACTGATGGCAATAAGATTAATAGCGATATAATGATTAATATTTTTTTCATTTTCCTTAATCGTTTTGAGCCAATTGAATATCCAATATTTTTAATTCTACCCTGCGGTTTTTCGCTCTATTCTCTTCAGAGTCATTAGACACCACTGGTTTTGATTCACCATAACCTTCTGAAATCAATCTTTCTTCATCTATGTTATTACTGGTGATGTAATTAATTACACTATTTGCTCTCTCTTTCGATAAACGAACATTATAAGCTGCAGCTCCAATATCATCTGTATGTGCCGCAATCTCTATTTTCATACTTGGATAAGACTTCATTAATTTGATCACTCTGTCCAGTTCTTCAAAACTACTTTCAAAAAGATCGGAAGAGTTAGATTCAAAATAAATATCCTTCAAAGTCAGGTTCGCGTCTTTGGTAAGTGGCTGTAGCTTCAATTCAACTCCTTTACTATCTTCTTTGATTTCCCCAGTTTCTTCATCTACTGTTTGTAATTTTCCTTCTTTAGAAATTCCAATTTCAGTAGAATTAAAGGCATAACCCCTATCGCTAGAAGCCTCAACCATATATCGGTCTCCTACTCGTAAATTGATGGTTTGATTTCCAGAGATTACAATTTCTTCATTTCTGGTTTTATTTCTAATAATAAGTTGAGATGAGGAAACTGATCCACCGCTTAGCAAATCGTTTACATTTATAGGCACTCCCACTTTTTCAGGTATGAGTTCGATATCTTGTTCATATTCTCTATATAAAATCAAACCCGTTAAATTAATAGAAAAACTTTTAGGCTTGAAATTTTCACTTTTCACATCAATGGTGTAAGCACTTCCAATTGGAATATCTACTGTAGTTTTCCAATTTTTACCATCTGATTCCACAACATCTATGGTTCTACCAATATCATTTTTAACAGTAATAGTAGCTTTTAAAGGATCGTATAATTCTATATCGTAAATGTTTACATTCAAATGAGCCGTAGTAAATAGATCAATATTTTGTTCATATTCCTGGTAACTTTCAATATCGCGTAAATCGTAATAGTAAAGAGCACTACTAAATTCATCCTTTCTGACTTCCAAATTATAAGCTCTTCCAGCTGACAATACAATAGAATAGTATCCATCTGATGGGTTATTGGCAAAACTGGTAATCAACTCAGATGTATTAGCATCGGTGATTCTAATAGAAGCCGAAAGCGCTTCTTGACTATCGGCATCTCTGATGAGTCCTTGAATGGTAACATTTTGAAATTGACGGTATTCCTGAGGGATTTCAACACTATAAATATCATTCTTTTTGGAAAAGTACATGGTTTCTCCTGAGGCTGAAATACATGAAAACAAATCGTTATCAGTAGTATTAACATATTTAAGTGGAACTGGGCTAATCCAATCTCCATCAGCATTCAATTGTGTTTGATATAGATCAAATCCTCCAATTCCACCTTCTCTTAGGGAGGCAAAAATTAATGTTCGATTATCCGCCATTATTTTGGGAGCTTTTTCACATCCTAGATTAACTGGATAAGGCAGAACTTTTGGCTCGGTCCATCCAGAGTCAGTCTTTTGAGTGGCATAAATTTCATAACAAAACTCAGTTACTCCTTCAGGTGCATTCTTACTGTTTCTTGCAAAATACAGGGTTTTACCATCAGTAGTAATAGTGGGGAAACCATCAAAACTTCTACTGTTTACATCTGGACCCAAATTTTTAGGTTTTGACCATGTGTCACCAATTCTTTCAGAATAAAAAATATCTTCTGAACCATATCCGCCATCAAAGGAGGCGTGAAAATATATTCTATTCCCATCATAACTGAAGTTTGGGCCGCTTATCACATCAATAGAATCTCCATAATTATTAATGCTATCCAAGGAAATTTCATCTCCCCAAGTCCCGTTCTCATCTCTTGTCAAGTATAATTTCCATGAACCATCTTTATTAGATTCATAAATCAAGGTTCTTCCATTTGCACTTATACTGGGTGCATACTCCGTGAAATTTGGTGTGCTAATTTCACTCACAATTTTCTTAGGATATATTGAATCCAGCACCTGCTCTATAGAGTCTTTTTGTGATTGTGCTAATCCTGAAAAGCACCAAAAAGTAGAAATGATAAGCACAAATATTTTGATGAAATACTTCATAGTTTTTCTCATTCTCCAATAATAGTAAATGCTGCCCAATAATAAGGCTGCGGAAACTCTTCTTTAATTTTCATTTGTGCTTTTCGAAATGCGGTGAATTTATCATCTCCCTCGGTCCAATGCCTGTAAAATTCAGTCATTAAAAGTTGGGTAGTATAATCATTAACCGTCCACAAACTCATGATAAGATTTTCGGCTCCTGCTACTAAAAATGCTCTTTGTAATCCGTAAACACCTTCACCATTTTTCACATCGCCTAAACCGGTTTCACATGCAGATAAAACGACTAATTCTGTTCCATCCAAATTTAGGTTCATGGTTTCGTATGCAGTTAACAAGCCGTCTTCAAAGCTGTTTTCATAAGGCAGGCCACCGGCTAGTCCTATTGAAGCACCTGACAACAATATTCCTGATCTTAATAAGGGATTTTCTTCTTTTCCTTGATTTTCTACTCCAGAAATTTTCTTATCCGCATCATAGGTTTTGAAAAAACCATGAGTCGCTATGTGCAGGATATTAGGCGCAGAAAGACTATCGATTAAAATCTCATTAGCTTCAGCTTCCATGTATTTACTTACTCGCCAATTATTAGCGGAAGTCATAGAATCTATGGCATTTATTTCTACTTTGGTACCTGGCAATGAAGGAATACCACCACTAAAATTTCTCATTAAACCTGTACTTTGAGCGGTTAATTTCATTTCATCTTCTGCTCTGCCCAGAGAAAAATCGGGAGAGCCTATTAAAACTAATGACGGATATTCATTTTGAGAAACCGTTTTATCATCTCCTAATAAATCAGGAGCTGCTAGGTTTCCTAAAGAATCATTAGGATTGGTTTTTATCAAATCCCTTGCACTTGTTATGATCCTAATATTTTCTTTTTCTAATAGGTATTGCCCTAAATTTTCACTGTATAAAGTATTAATGTTGATCTTATTATATATCCCATCAGGACTAATAAATAATTTATCAAGGTTTTCAGGTATTTTTTGATCTACCCAATCCCAAAGGTTTTCATAAGAAATTTTATCCATCAATTTGAACTTAATTAAGTTTTGATAGGCATTAAAATATTGTTGCTCTATCCTTCTACCTTCTTGTAGAACTGCAATCGCAGGCTCATCCATTTCGGCTGTTAAAATTAGTCCAGCATATATTACAGAATCATTTTTCAAACTCTTTTTAACCCTAACTAACTCTACCACCCCTGTATTAGGTGCCAAACTTTGCTTTAACCTTTTCCAATTGATGCTATCAGAACCAAAACCTGCATTAAATAAATTTGATTTAAGGCTTAATTCTTTTTCCATTTCATTTATGGAAGCTTCCAGCTCATTTAAATCAATATTCTGAGCTACTAATTCTTCTTTCGTATAAGAGTAGTATTGAATTGCTTTCTCTTTTTCATTTTGCCAGGTTTTAAATAATGAAATTAATTCTTCATCTCCGCTATTGAGGATTTTATTTCGCATTTTGGCTGAAGCATTCAATAACATAGCTTTTGTAGTCAATTGCAAATCAAATAAGTCCTCTTTTAATTTTGGGATGCTTTGATAATTCTCAAGTGCGAAATCCTTATAAGCTTCAAATACTGGGTTTACCTTATGATAAAATGCTGATTTCTCGCTTTCACTCATGGAAGGAAAATATTCCTTAAACAAAAACAAATAACTATTAACAGAGGTGCTAAATAAGGCATAGGCTGAATCTATTTCATTTTCTACTTGCTTTAATATTCCCCAGCCGTAGAGGGTGAATATGTAATCGGGGTGATTTTCGCCCAAAACCTCTTTTCTCAGTTTTGTAACTTTAGAAAATAAGGAATCTGCTTTTCTGTGTTGCTCTTGTTTTTGATATAATACCGCTAAATTATATTGAGTACTGGCAAATACTGGATTCTCAATCCCATAAACCGCCTCATCAATTACCAAAGACTTTTCATAATAATCTTCCGCTTTATTATAATCTCCATTCGAGAGGTATAAGGAAGCTAGATTGTGTAAAGTAGTAGCATATTTTGGATGTCGAACTCCATAAATGATCGAATCCATTTCCAAAGCTTCATTAAGCAACGGCAAGGCTTCAGCCACATTTCCTTCGCTTTGATAAATAGAGGATAAATTTTCAATAGAGGTCACGTAGGAAGGATGAAGTTTTCCTAATTTCTCAATATAGATATCAATAGCTTTTTCTAAATTATTTTTTGCTTCTTTTAAATTACCCGTACTTTGATAATACAAGCCCATTCCGGATAGTGCGTCTGCATAAGCTGCACTTTGGTTTCCGAAAATAGTTCTTGAAAGCTCCAATGTTTTTCTAAAATAACGCTCAGAAGTTGGATATTCTGCTTCTGCTAACTTAACCAAAGCCAATTTTGAATTCACATTAATCAAGGCAGGATGAGAAGCACCCAGACTATTGATATAAGCTTTTTCAGCCAATTGATAGAGAGAATCTGCTTTTCTGTATTGAGATCTACTTTGTGCTACTGCTCCTAAATTTTCATAAGCCCTAGCATTATTTTCATGATTTTCATCAAAAATGGATTTAAAAATATAAGCAGCATCTTTAAAATAAGATTCTGCCAAATCGTAATCACTATCTTCTAATCTAAGTGAACCTAGGTTATTTAGTGTATTCGCATATTCTACAGTTTGCTTTCCTAATGCTTCTTCAATCAACCTTAAATTTTGAGTAAAATAGGATGCAGCCTTCTCTATATTGGTTCTGTTCTGTTCCAAAACCCCCAAGCTATTACGGGTTTGAATCTCAATTTCTGTTTTAAATTTATTTTCACCCTTAAATTGGGCTAATGATTTATTCAAATACAATTCAGCAGAATCAAAATCAGCCAACTCTAAAAATAGATCACCAGTATTTTTATATGTTAAAGCCTTCTCCTCTTTCTTACCTTTAATATTTTCTAAAATTCTGCTTTCTATATCTAATAATAAATGTAAAGCGGAATCAAGCTGTCCCATTGATTTGAAGACTAGCGCTTTTTGAGCTAAAATTTTAGCTGATTGCAAGCTGTCGGCTTGAGTTTGAATCTCAAGTGAATCATTGGCTATAGAATATAATGCTAAGGCTGTTGTATAATCCCCTTTATTAAAGGCAATTGCAGCACTGTTTAGTTGACTTTGCAAATCATCTCCACTTAAAGCCAATAATGATTCCCCCTTTTGCGATTGACCCGTTTTCTGATATAAAACTCCAAGATTATTTTTGGTACTGACATACAATTCTCTATCAGTTTGCCCATCATTTTCTAATTGTGTTTTTAATATTTCATAAAATGCGATTGCTCTATCATTTTGACTATTTTCCTGATAAATCAAAGCTCTTTGATAAGCTGAAATTTTCCACAACTCATTGTTTTGAAGATTATTATCTTGAGTAATACCAATTACTTTATCATAATATCCAGCAGCTTTATCCAATTCGTTTGCCTCTTGTAAAAGAGTGGCTACGTAATAAAGAGAATTCAAATATTGAGATCCTGCTTGAGCAATATATTGGTTCAAAATAGGTAAGGCTTCTTGAAAATACAATAATGCATCTTCTTCCTGATTTTGATATAATAAAGAAGCATAATCATAAATAGCCAAAGCGTGATTCAATGAATTCTTATCTTTTTTTTGTAAGACTTCCATATAGTCTTTAGAAAATTTCAAAGCTTCAGGAATATTGTCGGTAAGTAAATAGAGCTGAGATAAGTAATTTAATAGTTGAATGTAAAATTGAGTCTGTTGGTCAAAGTTGACTTCATTCATTAATTCTAATTCTTCTGTCGCTAATTCCAGACCCTTTTCATAATTTTCGGTTTGAAAGGATAATTTAACTCCTAAATGTAAAGTGAGTACATAAGCTTGATGCTTTGTCCCATAAGTATTTTCGGCTTGTTCAAGTGCTTTATCTAATAAATTCTCTGCAAGTTCTAATTGATTTTCATTTGAGGCTTTCTGTAAAGCCGTAAATGATTCATCCCAAGAATTTTGGGTATAGCCTAGTATCGAAAAAAGAAAGAATACACTTACTAAAATACTAAATTTCATATTGAATATTATCATACTTACGCAAGATGATGATTTCAACAGAATTTTGAAAAAATTTCATCGAAATACCTATTTTTAGGTATAATATAAAATCCTTCTTATAAAGGATAAACTTTATTAGATTTAATCTTTATCGAAAAATCATTCATATATGCAGAATTTCAGGTTTTTTATACTTTTCATATTGTCTTTTAATTTCCTTTCAAAATATTCAATTGCTCAAAAAGACTTTACTCGTGCAGACAGCTTAAAAGGTGGCCTAACAGAAGAAAGAATTTGGTGGGATTTGAAATATTACCACCTTCAAACCAAAGTAAATCCTGAAGAGCAATATATTTCCGGTAGTAATCTTATACAGTATGAGGTTAAGAAACCTTATCAAGTAATGCAGATTGATTTACAAAACCCGATGAAGATTGACAGTGTAGTCCAAAATGGAAACCAACTTGAATTCACTACAGAATATGATGCACATTTTATCCAGTTGAAGGAAAATCAAAAGCGTGGAGCGGTTAATGAATTAACTGTTTATTACTCAGGTAATCCGCGTGTAGCAAAAAACGCCCCATGGGATGGCGGATTTACCTGGAAGAAAGATGAAAACGGACAGCATTTTATAGCTACTGCTAATCAAGGAATAGGTGCCAGTGTTTGGTGGCCTTGTAAGGAACATCCTGCTGATGAACCGGACAGCATGCTCATTAGTGTGAATGTCCCAAAACCTTTGGTGGATGTATCCAATGGTAGATTAAGAGAAGTCGAGGAGCATAAAAACAGCAAAACTTATCATTGGTTTGTGAGCAATCCGATCAATAATTATGGGGTTAATCTCAATATTGGTGATTATATAAATTTCTCTGAAAAGTATAAAGGCGAAAAAGGAATACTGGATTGCAGTTACTGGGTATTGAGCTATAATCTGCAAAAGGCTAAAAAGCAATTTCAGGAAGTACCCCGCATGCTGAAAGCTTTCGAATATTGGTTTGGTCCCTACCCTTTTTATGAAGATAGTTATAAATTAGTAGAAGCCCCTTACTTGGGAATGGAACATCAAAGTTCTGTGACTTATGGCAATGAGTTCAAAAATGGATACAGAGGAAGAGATTTAAGCCAAACCGGCTGGGGCTTGAAATTCGATTTCATTATAATCCATGAATCAGGTCATGAATGGTTTGCCAATAATATTACCTATAAAGATGTAGCTGATATGTGGATACACGAAGGTTTCACGCACTATTCAGAAAACCTATTTTTAGATTATCACTACGATTCATTAGCAGCCAATGCTTATGTGCAAGGTGTTCGATCTTCCATTCAAAATGACCGACCGATTATCGGAGAATATGGCGTTTCCTACGAAGGTTCAGGAGATATGTATTACAAAGGTGGGAATATGCTTCACCTTATCAGACAACTTTTTGATGATGATGAAAAATGGAGACAAACATTGAGAGGATTGAATAAGGAATTCTATCATCAGACGGTAACTACTGAACAAATAGAAAATTATATTTCAGAATCTTATGGAAAATCTTTGGATAAAGTTTTTGACCAATATTTAAGAACTACCCAAATCCCGACTTTCTCTTACAGAGTATTAGAAAACCAACTATTGTACAAATGGGAAAATACGATTGATGGGTTTGACATGCCGATTCGGATATTCATCAATGGAGAGCCGGAATGGCTTGAACCTAATTCCAAATCATATAATACATTAGAAAATTTGCCTGAAAATGCTGAGATTTTAGTTGATCCTAATTTTTATGTGGCGGACTTTAATTTGACGGAGTAAACGATGAGTTGAAATTAAAGCCCAAGAAAATTTGTAAATTTTTCGTAAAAAATTTTGTTTTCTAAATAACAATTATCAAATTCATTTATCAACTCGGTTAAAACTTAAAAAAATAAGATATATCCGATTATAATTTAGTCTTATAACTTTATTATAACAAACCTACAAAGTGAAATTATTTTTGGCTTGATTCAATCCTTTTTTTGTTTCTATACCATTCATAATCTCAATTTATTTTAAAAGTTTTTAATTGTTTTGATAGAACTAATTATCAATCTTAAATATTTTGAAATGAATCGACTGATTATTTACTACCTATTGCTTTTTGTTAGTATTTCAGCTTGCCAGCAAGATATAAATATTGAAGAATCAATACAGAAAGACATCACTATTGAAGAGGTGAAAACAGTTTTTAATGCCAGAAAAACTCATAATGCTAATTCCAGAACGAGTGATTCAAAGAACTCAATGGATATCGTATGGGATTTAGCCATTTATAAGGAATTGAATATAGGGGATGCATTATTTTTCCCTGTGAAAAGTGATTTCGATGAAGAAGGCAAAAAGTATGTAAGCTCAGGTGAAGGAACCAACCGTTTCCCTATAGATTACACCTCTTTTGGCAGGGCTTATAAAGATGAATCAGGTGAAGTTGTGCTCGACTATATAATGCCGGTACCCACTGAAAACACCCCGGAATTTACTGGTTATTTTTTGGTAAGTGACTGGGGAGGAATAGCCAAAAGGATACTAACATATGAAAATGGCATCCTTGTAAAAGAAGAAAAAGTTAGTGAGCAGCAGATTAACAATGGGAAAAATAACCGATCAAAATTAGGCTGCACTCAATATGATTATTGGTGGTGTGAAGATGTATATGTGGATGGAGAAATTCGAGCAAGTAAATGTACTCATGAATACTCTGAAATCATTTGTACCAATCCGCAGCCAATTTCAGATTTAGACCCTGGTACAGGTTCAGAAACAGGTAGCACAGGTGGATCGAGTTCAGGTTCAATTCCCGAAGATGGTAGCTTGTGCTACCACCCATTCATTGAGGGCATGTTGGTGGATTGTGATGAAGTGATTTGTAGTGATGAAGGATTTGTAGTTGATGAAAACGGGAATTGTGTTCCTAGTTTAAAATATGAAGACGTAGAAACTTTCGAATTATGCTATGAGAATTTGTCATTTATAAGTGTAGGCAATTCTTACACAGCAGATATTACTGGTTTAGGCGCTACAGTTTGGAATAATTTAACTGGTCAATTAGCTATAAATGTTGAATTTGGTAATTCTTGTATCAGTATACCAAAGAGCTTTGCATCTAGTTCAAGTATTGCTGCTCAATACTTTTCCGAAATATATAACTATTCTAGAAAAAAACTATACATTTGGGTTAATTCAACTTACACCCCTTTAACATCATTTAGTGTTAGGAATAAATTATTAGAAATCATAAGACAAGAATTAAACACAGAGTTCTCAGGTTCAGAATTCAATATAGGGAGTGGTTGTAGTGGAAATATCCCAGTGTCTGTTGCTGATTATGGTTGTTAAATTATGAGGATTTTATTTCTAATTTCATTATGTTTATTATGCTTTTTATCAAAACCCAGTTCCATGGCAAGTAATGATACTTTAAATGTTATTATTGAAAATGTGAACAGTGCAGATGAACAATTGAAGAAAATATTTTCAGAAAATCATAAGTTAAAAGCTTTAAGAATAATAATTCCAGAAAATCATATTGGAAAAGATGTATATGCTATAAATAATCATTTGATAAATTATTCTAACCCTTTAATTTATTTAGAAAAGGAAATCAATACAATCCCCAATAATATTAGTGAACTTAAGTCTTTAGAATATTTGAACATCAGTAGTTTAGGGTTAAAAGAATTGCCTGAAAATATAGTTTTATTGAAAAGCCTGAAAATTTTAGATTTAAGTAGAAACAGATTAGATATAAAGGGGGAGCTTTGGAAGCTAAAAAAACTAACTAACCTTCAAGTTCTCAAATTATATGGTATTCAACTTTCAGAAGGTGTTGAAAATGAACTATCAAAGTTAGGCCTAAAAAAAGTACTTTACAAAGAGGAAGATTTTATAAAGGAAGATCATGAAGAGTACATGAAAATAGTGAAAAAAAATCTAAAGACAAATATCAGGGTAAAGTTAAAAAAATCATATGAGGGGATATCAAGTTATTTTCCTGCACCAGAGGAATTTATTAATAATGAGGAACCAAATTATATTGAAATCAGGGACAAAATAGAAAACAAAATTCAAGACCTACATAATGGGAATTTTAAGGAATGGATTTCCTTTGTTAATTATCTTAATAAAAAGTTTGAACATCAAGTAATTGACTGTAGCTATAATCAAGCTCCGTACTTAGGAGTTATAATACAGATTGATAGTACAGTGGAAAAAACCATTAATACAAAAAAGCTTTTAGTTATAAATCTCTCATTGGTTGAGAAGGTTTTTACCATTTACTACTCATTAAATACGGATTTTAAGACTCTTAATAGAATGGGGGTTACAGTAAAGAAAAATTTTTGGTATGGTTTAAAATATGCGAATAAGCAGGAATCTGATTTGTTCAATGAAGTTTTGGATATATTAAATAGGGATTTTAAAGAATATACTTTTGTTCAACACAATGAATTAATAGATTTTAAAGTTATGGATCGAATACCATACAACGCAGTTTTCGAAAAATATAAGATTTACAGTTTATTTGATTTTCTATTTAGTGGTGCAATCCCAAAACCTAATGAAATACTAGAATAATCAATTGTGATTGAATAACTATTTTAATGTTTTTAAAAATTCATATGTACTTTTAAACAAGGGGAGTTCTTTAAAACTTAATGATGAAATCACCATCTCAGTAAAGAATATTTCCGCAAACTCAAAACCTGAAGAGATTAAAAAAATCGACCCTAAGCAAACTATTCTTGAAGGAAACTCAAAGCATATAAAAATTTAAAAGAAGAGCTCACAAACGAGGGATTAAATTAATCCCTCCTTTGTTAAGATTTATCTTACTAAAACTTATACCTCCCATCTTCAATCAACTTTTGCGCTACTCGCCTTCTAACATCTTTTACATTGAAAGCTTCTGTTTTAGTAAAACGCTTGAGTGCCATTTGCATCATTTTTAATTCATCTCCCTCTGAAAATGACCACAATGCTTCTTCTGCTGAATTTTTAATTTCTTTTACAGCATCCAGCATAAATAACTGACAGATATCGATTTGAATTGAGCTTGCTTCTTTTCCCAAAGTTTCTGCCATTCTGTTGGTTTTTACGATCACTGATTCTAAAATATAGATTTGAATTAGCATATCCGCTACATTCATTAAAATCTCTTGCTCATCTTTCAGCTTCATCATCAGCTTTTGGGCTGCTGCTCCGGCTATGATTAAAGTGATTTTCTTTAAGTTTTCTAATACCTGAGTTGCTTGTTCTAAGGTATCGGTATTTTCATTTGGTGTTAAAGAAGGAATATTGGTCAGTTCCTTTTGAACAGCTGTGGCAGCATTCATTAAATCCAGCTCTCCATTCATCGCTTTTTTCAAAAGCATATCCGCAATCAGCATGCGGTTAATTTCATTGGTACCTTCGAAAATTCTGCTAATTCTTGAGTCTCGATACAATCTTGCCATAGGTGCTTCTTCGGAAAAACCCATTCCACCGTAAATCTGTAGGCCTTCATCTACCGCAAAATCCTGCGCTTCAGTACCAAACACTTTGATGATGGCACATTCAATTCCGTAAGCAGAAACTGCTTTTGGTTTTGCTTCCTCACGAGACATGCCTGCTTTTAGGTATTCCTCTTCTTTTTGATCGATTAGTTCGCCAGTTCTGTAAGCAGCGGCTTGGAGCGCATAAGTTTTAACCACCATTTTCGCTAACTTTTGCTGAATAGCACCAAATGAGCTAATGGATTGACCAAATTGCTTACGGTTTATAGCGTATTCTACAGCATAATCAATTGCCTTCTTAGAAACACCCAATCCGCCTATTCCAAGTTTTATTCTACCAGTACTTAAGACATTCAAGGCCATTTTAAAACCCTCTCCTCTTTTTCCTAAAAGGTTTTCCTCAGGTACTTTAACATCATTCAAAAATACTTGTCGAGTTGAAGAAGCTCTAATACCCATTTTATCCTCTTCTTCTCCTAAAGTCAAACCTTCGTAGCCCTTTTCTACTATAAATGCGGATAAATTTTGATCATCTTCAATTTTGGCAAAAACGGTAAACACATCTGCTATTCCTGCATTCGTAATCCACATCTTCTGTCCTGTCAAATAATAGGCTTTTTCAGCTTCATTATAAATCGCTTTGGTTTTACCAGAATTGGCATCAGAACCGGCATCAGGTTCTGTTAGGCAATAGCAACCTTTAGAATTACCAGAAACCATATCAGGAATATATTGAGCTTTCTGCTTTTCATTACCATATAATAAAATTGGAGCGATTCCGATACTGGTTTGAACACCAATGGCTGGGGAAAACTCAGTCGTTTTCGCCATTTCCTCAATTACCCTTAAGGTAGTATTAAAACTCACTTCTATTCCACCGTATTTTTCAGAAACTCCTAAACCTAAAAGTCCTAAATCACCTGCTTTATGCAATAATTCAATAGTTTGGGACAAATCCTTTTTCTTTTCTAATTCATCTGCTAATGGTAAAACTTCTTGCTCTACAAAATCTTTGGCGGAAGCTACCATCATTTTTTGTTCTTCCGTAAAATCAGATTCTATAAAAATACTATCTGGTATTTTATTGATTAAAAATGAACCGCCTGTTTGAGTGGGGATATTCTTTTCTGTGGTTTCCATAGTTTTTATTTGATAAGTAATAAGTTTCTTTCTTGTATTTGGACTGCTAAATGAGGATAATGCTTTAGTAATTCATCCATGAATAATTCATAAGGAATATCTGCGAAATGACCATATTGATGGAGATACTCCATAAATCTCCCTCCATTTTCATTATACTCCTGGAAAATGGAATCATCATTTGGATTAAATTCCAAAGGCTTTACATTGAGCTTTTCACAAAGTTCTTTATTAAAAACAGGGGTTACTTTAATCCATTTATCATGTAAATAGATTTCAGCATATCCATGAAAAACCAATATATCAGTATTAAGAATTGCCTCAAGTTTTGCAGTACCTATATGGTTCCTGACATTGGCAAAACCCAATCGAGCGGGGATTCCAATCACGCGACAAGCAGCAGCAAATAGACAACTTTTTTCTACGCAATAACCATAATCTCTTTTGAGTAAGCTGCTTGCTTTCATATCTTCTTTGGAGAAATGAAGCCGGTAGGGATCATATCTAAAGCCATCACGAACAGCGTAGTATAAGTATTTTATCTTTTCAACATCATTATTTGCACCAAAAGTAACATCCATTGCAAATTGCTGAACATCAGGATGATCAGCATTTACAAACTCAGCTGATTTTAGGTATTTATTTAATTCTTCCTTTAACATCTTTAATAATTAGGCATCTATGCCTAGCAAATGTAATAGAAAATTTAAGAAATAGGCAATAATGCCTAATATTTAATTTAGGAATTAAAAATGATTAATATTGTGGGAGATTTCCATTAAGATGAAGACGAAAGAAAAGATATTAGAAACCGCTCGCATATTGTTTAATACTCATGGGATTTCTGCTATTTCAAGTAAAGCTATAGCAGAAGATATGGGGATTAGTTATGGAAATTTATGTTATCATTTCCCTAAGAAGGATGATATTATTCTGCAACTCTATCTCAATATGCAAAAGAATGTAGAGCAGCAGTTTAAAAATATAAAAGAAGAAGTCATCAATTTGGAATTCATGTTAAGCCGACTTAAGATTCTCTTTGAGGAAATCTATAAGTACAAATTCATCTATTTGGGAATTACTAAAGTAGTTCGGCATTTTGATCACATCAAGAAGCATGCGCAAGACCAATTTGACCAAAGATGGAACATTTTAGACACCATTTCAGGATTTTTGATTGCCAATGGCTACATGAAAGCATTTAAAGATGATCGTCAAAAAAATATGCTCATTCATGCCCTGCTTATGGTAAGCAATTCCTGGATTTCAGATGCTGAGGTATTCTACAAGGGTAAAGAAGATGAAAAAATTGACTATTATATGCAAGTTTTCTTTAATCTGGTCAGGCCAACTTTAACAGAAAAGGGTCTAGAAGGATTTAAGAAAGTCTATGAGAAAAATTCCAACTTGTGATCAATACATTTTATTGGAATTTGCTGACTCTTCCGGAACCTGCTGAATGCTGTCCCAATGCTCCACAATTTTCCCATTTTCATCAAATCTGAAAAAATCCATGGTGACATATTCGCCATCGCCATTCCAAATTTGATGAGTGTGCAAAGCGACCAAATCATTTTCGGCAATTACCCGAACAAATTCAACGCTTTTGTTCGGATACTCTTTTTGCATTCTTTCAAAATATTCAATAAAACCTTGAGTCCCGTTAGCTACAGCCGGATTGTGTTGGATATACTCCTCCCCTATAAACAATTCAACTGCTTTTGAAGGATTGCCCTCAAAAGCCATTTTGTAAAATTCAATGGCGTGCTTTTTATTTTGGGTTAAAGTACTCATCTCAATTACTTTATATAATCCATTAAACCCGCCTCTATTTTATCTCTGTGTGGTTCTTGCCAATCCGGTAATTTCAATGAGCTTCCCAGTTTTTCATTACTTTCATCCACTAAAAATCCTGGTCCTTCAGTAGCCACTTCAAACAATACTCCTCCAGGTATTCTGAAATAGATGGATTGAAAATATTTTCTGTCTTTAACTTCTGTCACCTTCAAACCCAGTTCATTCACTAGGTAATCTCTGATTACTAATGAATCTTCCAGTTTTTCCACTCTATGTGCAACGTGATGAACTGTTCCTATACCATTTTTGCCTTTTGGCAAATCTCCAGCATCCATTATAACTAGGGAATTACCTGCTCCCCCGATATTGCTGTTTAGCTGAACGAAGTCACCTTCCCTTGCGGTCTGATCATAACCAAAAACTTTAAGGAAATCCAAAGTTTCTTTAACATCTGCAATAGCTAAAACCACATGATGAATACCAATAATATTTTCTTTATCTGAAATATCATCAGTTTTCCAAACAGGACTTCTTTGGTCATCAGCATCTTCAATGATGGCAATATTTAATCCTGAAGGATCTTTAAATTGAAGCTTTTCTTTTCCAAAGATTTGTGCTTTCGAAAAGTGTATTCCATATGACTTCAATCTCTTTTCCCAAAAAAGCAAGCTATTTTCAGGAGCTGAAAATACGGTTTCAAAGACTTGACCAGCACCAATAATTCCATCTCTTACACCTTGACCTTTATAAGGAAAAGTAGTGAAAATAGTAGAGGGTGAACCAATTTCATTTCCATAATAAAAATGATAAACATTTTCATTATCGAAATTAACCGTCTCCTTAATCAAACGTTGACCTAATATTTTGGTATAAAAATCATAATCCTCCTGTGCATCGTTAACCGTTGCCGTGATATGATGTAATCCTTTTATTATTCCCTTTAAGTTCATTTTCTGATATTTTATAATGAGGTTAACATTGCATTGACTTTCTGAATTTCATCCTCGCAAATAATATGGTCCATCCCCTTATAAACCCTTTTATCTACTTTAGCACCCATGGGGGCTACCACCTCTTCCGACTCATGCAGTCTCTTTTCTGGTATATGATGGTCTATATTACTGCAACCAATAAATATTTCTGTTCCATCAAAATCTCCGCTGTAGTTGCTTTTATCAATATGCGGACCAATCAGACCTCCACTTAAAATGGCAATCCCAGCATATTTTTGAGCATTTCTGGTGGCATATTCGAGATTTAGACAAGCCCCTTGAGAAAATCCTAACAAAAATACTTTATCATTGGAAATACCCTTTTCATTTAAGTGCTTTATGATGGTTCCTAAATTTTCCAAAGCAGAATCCAACCACGGCTGATTTTCACTCCAATCCTCCATGAATCCTTTTGGATACCAAGTATTATTGGTAGCGATAGGATAGATAATGGCCGTATCAGCTGCTATATTTAAGCTTTTCACTAATTCCTGCATCTTTGAAGAATCATCTCCTCTCCCATGAGTCAAAATTACAGCGCTCTTAGCTTCATCTAATGAGGCTCCTTCAAAAATAATATTCTCAAAAAGGTGTAAATTTTCAGACATTATTCAATATTTAATACAACAACAATATATGTATATACAACTATTTTTACAAAGGAAGGTTTTAATTCTTTGCAGATAAGCTTCACTAATAAGTAATGAACAGTCAGAAAGGACACAATTAATTAACCTAAAAGTTTTTATCAACTAAGTTTATTTTAATATTATTGCACAGAATTACATGAAGACATTAGCACTAGAAAAGAGCTAGCTCAACCTAAACTTACATACAATGAAAGGATCCAACCTTAATTTCTTATTTCTCCTCATAGCATTAATTACTACAAGTTGCTTTTCTTTTAACCAAGGAAATATAAGTTCAAATGTTGTCGAGTCAAATTTTACATATAAAGAAACTGTAATGGGTCAGTCAAGCTCTATTATCATCTTGGGCTTTGGCGTAAGCAAAAGAAATGATTTGGTCAATGAGGCAAAACGTGATTTGGAGGCTAAAAGATTTTTAGCTCCTGATGAGCGTTATATCAATTATGTAATTGATAAAAAAACTACTTATTATTTTGGTCTAGTCACTAAGCAAATATTCACTGTTCATGCAGATATCATTGCTATTAATCAAGAAGAAGATAATCCAATGAGTCTTGAATTCAAAGAAAACTATTTGGGGCAAGCTCCTACAGGTTCGAAGGTGATTGGCCCAATTGCCATAGGAAAATACTGGCACTATGTGAAGCAGAATGATCCAGTTTATTTAGCAGATGGAAGCAAAGCATTAATAAGTGATTTTAATAAACGCGAAGCTACTATTTTTTATATATCAGGTAACACATACGAAAAAAAGATAGTAAATATTTCAGAAATATTTTTTCAGGTTAATTCAAATAATCTTGTTGCTCTAAAAGAAGATTTGTTAAATGTAAGTGAAAAAGGAGAGGTAATCGCTTTTGGCACAACTAAGGTTTTGATGAAAAATGAAGATGATAAATATATGGTGGTAGCTTATCCTTCAAAAGAATAAAATGAAAAGTGTAGTGAAGCATGTAACAACTCCGGTAAAAAAAAATTCTAGGGATTACACTTTCATTTTTTTCATCCTTCAAATAAAACTGATAACTCCTTTTAAATCCAAAAAAACTCCAGCGAATCAAAGCACCTAGCATTTCTAATAAATGTATTCCTGCCATAAAATCATATACTTTGAAGATTGCACAGTTTTATAAAAGGCTCAAAATCTCTATCATTTTGCAAAAGACTAATATTATTTTCAATACAAAATGTAGCAATAAAAACATCTACTGTCTTTCTAATAGTCACTCCCTTTTTTCGTAGAATTCTGTAGTTATTAGCAGACGATAAGGCTATTTCCTTTCCGCCTATATTTTTAAAGGGGAATACATCTAAGAGTTCTTTTGCTTTTCGATAAGACCTTTCATCAGAAAAACCTTGTAAAACTTCTGTATATATTAAATCACCTATTACAAACTCTTCTCTCCCTAAATTGGAATAAAGAAAATCTGTTTTCTGATTATATACACCATTAAAATAGTCAATCCAAACTGATGAATCTATGAGTATCATTTATCAGTTCTCATTTGGTCTAAATCGCCTTCCCACTTCAATTTCCCTCTAAATGATTTTAATTTCTCCTGTTCTTTGAGACGTATCATTAGTTCCAAAGCCGCTTCAACTGTTGATTTTTTAGTGCTTAACCCAGACAATTTCATTGCCTTTTGCATTAATTCGTCCTCTATTACAATATTTGTCCTCATAATGTGTATTATTTACTTAAATTTACACATTATTTTTAAAAATAGTTCTAATTAAATAGAATTATCCTTCCAAACTCCCCTCATAAGCATGCTGCAACATATCCACTAATTTAGCTTTTTCAAGTGGGGCTACATTTTCATAAGGTTTAGCTAGCACAGTTTCCACTGCTTTCTCGATATCTTCCATTTTGAAACCTATGCTTTTCAAATCGGTTGGTCCTCCAGCTTTTGCTGAAAGTTCTTGCAATTTATGAGCAGGCTCAGTACCTAAAACTTTTACAAAATCGCTTTTTATTTCTTTGGATAGATACTCCCATTGGTATTTTAATACGAAGGATTGCAAAACGGTGTGGACATAAGAATGCTCCAATTTAAATGAACCGCCCAACACATGAGCCATTTTATGATGCAAGGACATGCTTACCTCGCACAAGCATTTACCTGCCAAGTAAGCACCAAACTGAATATCAATATTAGCTTGTTCAGTCAGTTTTTGTTCACGAGCCACTTCTTCTAAACCTGATTTGATTTTTTCGACACCGAGCAAAGCATGATGTCTTGTCACTGGATTTCCATTAGGAGCATAAATCGCTTCCATTAAATGAGCCATGGCATTCATGCCACTTGTCACCGCTAAACTTAAAGGTAAGCCAGCAGTTAAATCAGCATCGTAAACCACCACTTTAGGCATAACATCAATAGATTTCCCAGTGGTTTTGCCTTCTTCTGAGCTAATTCCCCAAATGTTTGTTTGCTCTGAACCAGAATAGGTAGTAGGAACTGCAACGATTGGCAACTTTGTCTCAAGAGCTAGTGCTTTAGCCAAACCTATAGCTGAACCTCCTCCGAATGCTAGTAAAACATCTGGCTTTTCCTCATTCAATTTCACTATAGCTTTATCAACTAAATCCTGGGGAACATGCTGGGTGATTTCAGGAAAATAATATAGTTTTTCTTTTCCTAATGCATCACTAACTGCATTAATTTGAGAAGCCCAACGCTCCTCTCCCATCGCCATTATTTTTTTGTAATTGGCTAAAATATTAGGCAATTCAGCAGTTTTACCTTTTCCAAAAAATACTTGATTAGGATATGATGTATATGTAAAGTTCATGATTTATAATTTATGTATTGCATTTTCAATTTGAGCTACTGTGCTCTTTAAATGTGGGAGAAATCTCTCCAACATTTCATCTTTGCTTACTCTGCTGGCATGTCCACTAATATTCAATGCAGCAATTGTTTTTCGATTTTTATTTTTAATCGGACAGGCAATTGAACGAACTCCAATTTCTAATTCTTGGTCAGCCAAAGCCCATCCTCTTTCTCTCACCAACTGAATGCGTTCGATCAATTTCTCTGAATCAGTAATCGTATTAGGGGTTAATTGTTCCGCTTTAATTCCTCTGATAAATTCTTGCATTTCATGATCAGCTAAGCCAGCTAACAAAACCCTTCCCATAGAAGTCGCATAAACGGGCAACCGAGTTCCCACTCCTAAAGAAATCGTCATAATTCGGTTTGTTTGTACTCTGGCTACATACACAATATCATAGCCATCCAAAACCGACATAGAACATGATTCATTCACCTCTTCAGCTAGTGTTTTCAAATAGGGTTTAGCCAATTCTTGAAAGGGTAAAGAAGATAAGTAGGAATAGCCCAATGTCAACACCTTCGGACTTAAGCTAAATTGCTTTCCATCTTCTGTTTGCACAAATCCCAAATACTGGAGTGTCAACAAGATCCTCCTTGCATTCGCCCGCGTCAAATCTACTTTCTTTGAAACTTCCGTCAAGGTCATTTTATCATTTTCTGCATCAAAGGCTGCTATTACTTTTAATCCCTTTTCAAGCGATTGAACAAAGTCTGATTTTTTAATAGTTGGTTCCATTCCGTAAATATCTAACTTAATTTTTAAATATTTGTTCTCATAACAAACTTATGTTCAAATAATGAGTTATATTCTTATTTCGAAATAAGAAAGCACAAATGAAAAACACACCGATTATAACTGCAAAAGAAGCTGCAAGCAAAGTTAAAAATAATGACACCATTTTATGCGGAGGTTTCGGCATGACAGGTGCACCTGTTCATTTATTGCATGCACTTGCTGAAAGCGACACAAAAGACTTAACCTATATTGGAAATAATGTGGGCGAGCCAGGTTTGGGTGGCGATAGATTATTGACTAATGGTCAGCTTAAAAAAATGATCGGTTCCTATTTTACTAGCAATCCTAATGCCGTGAAATGGGCACAAGATGGAAAAGTGGAATATGATTTATTACCTCAAGGCACATTAGGTGAAGCCATCAGAGCAGGTGGAATGGGAATTGGTGGATTCTTCACTCCTACTTCTGCTGGTACCGTTTTGGCTGAAAAAATGGAAACCAAGGTCATCAAGGGTATTGAACAGGTTTTTGTAGAAGGAATTAGAGGAAATGTAGCTTTTATCAGAGCTTGGAAAGCGGATACTGCAGGAAATTTATCTTATCGAATGACCGAGCAAAACTTTAATCCTGCTATGGCTACCGCTGCTGATATTGTGATAGCCGAAGTAGAAGAAATAGTGCCAGTGGGTGAATTAGATCCGAATCAAATCCATACCCAAGCTTGTTTTGTGGATTTTCTGGTTGAAGCCAAATTACAGAAGGAACATCTCGGTTCTTCTGCATCAGTAGGAAGTAAAAAAGCCGGTGAAGACAGGATGAATATTGCGAAAAGAGCATTGAAAGAATTGCAAAAAGGAGATATTGTCAATCTTGGAATTGGTATCCCTACATTGGTGGCTAATTTAATTAAAGGAGAAGATGGCATCATTCTCCACACCGAAAACGGCATGTTGGGTGTTGGTCCGGAACCTGTAGACGGAAGCGGTGCCATGACAAATCCTGTAAATGCAGGAAAAATTCCCGTGACAGCGGTAAAAGGAGCCAGTTATTTTGACACTGCTACTTCTTTCGGCATGATAAGAGGCAAGCATGTGGATGTTGCTATCATGGGTGGATTGGAGGTAGATGAAAAAGGAAATTTAGCCAATTGGGCTGTACCTGGAAAACCTTTATTGGGCGTAGGAGGAGCCATGGATTTAGCTTCAGGTTCTAAAAAGCTCATTATTACCATGAACCACAATGATAAAGATGGCAGTCCAAAATTGGTGAAAGCTTGTGAGCTACCCATAACCGCTATGAATGCTGTGGATATGGTGATAACGGATAAAGCCGTTTTCAATATAGGTGACTCTGGTTTTGAATTGGTTGAATTGATGCCGGGTGTGAGTTTGGAAGAAGTGGAGAAGAGTACTGAAGTTGGATTTTTGAATAGATTAAAGTAGACAGCATATAAAAAAATCCCAAATAAGGTTATTTGGGATTTTCAATTTTCTATTAAAAGCTTTAGTTATTAACCCTTCAAATAATGAGGTACCGTAATTTTCTCCAAAGGCTTAATTAATTCTTCTCTTCTATCTTCAAAGAATGGAGGTAATAATAATTCATGGCCTAGTAAATCTGCCGGCTCATCTACTGCAAATCCTATGTCGGAAGTAGCAAATTCAAATAGCTGACCACCTGGTGTTCTGGTATAAATAGAATGGAAATAATTTCTGTCCTTAATTTCAGTCACATCCGTATAACCTGTTCCTTCGATGTAGGCTTTCAATTCTGCACTTTGCTTGTCATTTGCAGTAGCAAAAGCAATATGATGTGGAATACCTACTCCGAAAGTCCAGCTTCCCTGTGGCAAGTCCGGTTGATGATGTAGTTCGATTACTTTTCTAGCTCCGCCATCCTTGATATGGTAACGGTGATACTGACCTTCCTGACCTACTTTGTTGAAGCCTAAAACTTCTGTCAAATACTTATCCATCATTTCTACTTCTCTAACTGAAAGTACAGCGCCATGAATACCTCTTATTCCATTATCTTTTGAAATCTCATCAGTTTGCCATGCATTTCTAGTATCATTAGCATCCCCAAAAACTCCAATACCAACGCCTGAAGGATCTTCAAAATGAATCATCTTTTGTCCGAAACGCTCCACTATTCCTGTATTTTTGACTTGATGCTTATCCAAATGCTGTTTCCAGAATGGTAAAGAATCAGGATGCACTGAAAAGCCTGAAACTTCTATTTGTCCAGAGCCTTTTTTACCGTAAACTCCTGCTTTTTTAAATGGAAAAGTCGTCCATACAGAACCTACTTCTGCATCGGCATTCGCATAATAAAGATGATACACACTGGCTGAGCCATCAAATAAAACTGTTTGTTTGATCATTCGCATTCCCATCACTTGAGTTACGAAATCAATGTCTTCTTGGGCGCTTCCAACACTCACGGTTAAGTGGTGCAATCCCGTAATATATTCGTTCGGATTCATAGTAGTAAAATTTTAATTTCCAATAGTGAAATTAACCAAAGAAGATAGAGGTTGTTCTACTATTTAAACAAATGTTTAATATTTGAACTTAAATCTTAACTTAGTTTAAGATTAGGTCAGTTTCCTTTACAGATTATGCATTAATCAATAATAAGAAATCAATAAATATTAAATTTTGAGGGTCTCGGTCATAAGCTCATCTGCCTGATCCCAATCCATATTTACAATAGCAATAGAGTAGAGTGTTGGCATTTCTTTACCATATTTTTCGCGCAAGAGAAGATCTATATCATTAAATAGAAGTCCTTTTGTTTTGCCTATCACCAAGGTTTGAGGATGAGTTTCAAAGGTTCCATCTTTTAATCTCTTTCGCATATTAGCTTTTTCTATCAACAAAGCATTGAGAATTAACTTACGCTCTATAAGTAGATCTGTTATTTCAATTGCTTGATCCTCGGTGTTAGTTACTATGTGAATTAAAACCATGATTTCAGGAGTAAGGTCAATAATTATTTAAATAGATTCTAAATAATACGATTAACCTTACTATTGGTTCTAAATTCCGCATTAATGATCTTGGTTGAACTAGTTAATATGAAAAAAGCTTATGATTGTGCTAGCTTTCTTTTCAGTTTACTAAGAAATTCAGGCGTGATTCCCATATAGGACGCAATATACTTTTGAGGAACTATCAATTCCAACCTTGGATGAAGCTTTACAAATTCTAGATACTTCTCTTCAGCTGTAAATGATATATTTCGGATAATCCTCTTTTGATGGCTGATTAAGGCATTTTGAAAAAGCCCCCTAAAATAACTCTCAAAAGAAAGATGTTTTTGATTAAGATCTTCAAAATCTTCTTTGCTCAATAAATAAACTTCTGATGGAACCAGAGCTTTGATAGCATAACTAGAAGGGCGCGAATTGAAAATAGCATCTAAATCACCTGTCCACCACATTTCCTGTCCAAATTGGATAGCATGAATATGATCGCCTTGGTCTTTGAAATAAGTCATCAAAGAGCCTGATTGAATTAAAACAAAATGAGCATTTTGGTCACCTGCTCGAATCAGGTGTTCATTTTTCTGGAGTAATTTAAATTCTGCTTTTTCAAAGAAATAGTCTAAATCAGCAGTATTTAAACCTGCCTTATCTTTCAGATATTGTGCTACTTCTTCTTGGGTCATCTTGTAATTATTAATCCTAGTAGATCGTAATTTAAAGAAAATCTGGATTCAATCTTTAAGAATCTGATGAATGGTAGCACTGATTATTTTAACTTTTTATTATCCTTGTGCCTGTCCTTATCGCGCTTGGTTTTCTTCTCAATATTCTTCTGCAAGGCTTCAGTAAGGTTAACTCCAGTTTGATTTGCCAAACAAATTAACACCCATAGCACATCAGCCATTTCATCTCCCAAATCAGCATCTTTATCACTCTCTTTAAAAGATTGCTCCCCATATTTTCGAGCCATAATTCTAGCCAATTCCCCTACTTCTTCAGTGAGTATGGTCATATTGGTTAGCTCGTTAAAATATCGAACACCTATGGTCTTTATCCACTCATCTACCTGTTTTTGGGCTTCTGCTATCGTTATATCTTGTTTCATCAGTTCAATTCGTATACTTTTTGACCTCCAGAATGAGTCTGAATAACCTTGGTTTCTCTCAATTCCTCGTACGGGACTTCCATAATGTCTTGATCTAGAATCACAAAATCGGCCCATTTTCCTTTTGCTATACTTCCTTTTTCCTTTTCTTCAAATTGACCAAATGCCGCCCAAGATGTCATTCCTTTTAATGCTTCTTCTCTACTTAATGAATTTTCTGGCTGAAATCCGCCTTCCGGCAAATTATCATTATCCTGACGGGCTACAGCCGAATGAAATCCATAAATAGGATTAATATCTTCTACAGGAAAATCTGATCCTAAAACCAATTTCCCATTTTGCTTCAGCAATTCTTGATAGGCATAAGCATTTCTCACTCTTTCTTCTCCTAGCCTTTCATGTGCCCAATCCATATCTGAAGTAGCATGAGTGGGTTGAACAGAAGGCAAGATATTATAATCTCCGAATTTGGTGAAATCATTTTCTGCCAGCACTTGAGCATGTTCTATTCTCCATCTCCTATCATTCTTACCTTTCAAATATTTTGCATAGATATTGGTTATTGCTCTATTGGCAGAATCGCCTATGCAATGAGTATTCATCTGGAAATTCTTAGCGAAAATAATTTTTGCCAGACTATCAAAAACTTGAGGCTCACTTCTTAAGAAACCGTAATTATCTTCATCATCAGAATAAGGTTCCAATAAACTTGCACCTCTAGAACCTAAAGCACCATCACCATATATTTTGAAAGAGCGTACATTCAAATAATCAGTTTTGTAATGTCCATTACTGAAATAGTATTCCATGTTTTCTGGAGTAGGATTTATCATGGCATAAATCCGCATTTTTAAAAGACTATCTTTATGCATTTGGTCTAATAAATCGATTTGGGATTTGTCAAGACCAGCTTCTGCTAAGGAAGTAATGCCAACAGCAAAACAATTAGCTTCTGCTTGCTGAATCAACTCTTTCTTTTGCAATTCACTCATTTCAGGCATTTTATCGCTGAGTAAATTCATAGCATTATCGATCAAAATCCCAGTTGGCTGACCATTTCTTAATAATATTTCCCCACCCGGAATTTTGGTATTGCTAGTTATTCCAGCTAAATCCAATCCATTTTGGTTGGTTAGAACTGCGTGGGCATCTATCCTTCTCAACAACACGACCTTATCGGGAAATAACAAATCCAAAGTGTCTTTAGTAGGAAATTGCTTGCCTTTCCAATTATTTTGGTCCCAGCCTTGCCCTAACAATACTGGTTCATCTGGATATTGCTCTACATGCTTTTGCAATCTTTTCACTAACTCATCAAAAGAATTAGTACCTACCAAATCAACATCACCCAAATCTTTGGCATATCGCACAAAATGGGCATGTCCGTCTATAAATCCGGGATAAACAGGCGAATTCATCAAATCGATTTCTTCCTTTGCTTGGTATTGATTTCGAATATCTTTGGAGCTTCCAACGGCTATAAATTTGCCATCTTTTATAGCAAAAGCTTCGGCTTTGTCAAAATTCTGATTAACTGTATAAATATTCCCATTAAAATATATGACATCAACTTTTTCTCTACTTGTGCAGGAGGCTAATAAAAATAAAATTAGGAAACTGAAAACTAATTTATTCATAAGGAGTAATTTGAAAATGTAAAAACCCACACTACATTTTTAAGATAAGAAATAGTGTTCTCAAAAATACCTTTCAGTTCTGAATCAAAAAAATTATAAAAGCAGAAATCTTTAAAAGGTCTAGTCAATTAAATGAATTCCAAAATTTATAATTCTGAAGCAGGTACTTTTTATCGGATATTAAAATAAAAAAAGTCGGTTGAGACTGTATGGATTATGAAGCACAAATAGAATGTATTAAGATCTCATTATTGCTCTGGTCACCATCACTATTACCCCAATTAGAAATATTAAAATGGATATTTTATTAATGCCGTGCATCATTTTTAAGTTAAAATTACTCGGTGCATTAGGATCTTTTTTCCCGAACAGTCTTTTGAAGTAAGTAGCTACTTCACCTAGTTGAAAATAGGAATACCAATGATTTGATGTTTTATTTTCTTGATTTGAGTCGTTTTTATTAGTCATAAACTCTTAATTTTCTTTACTAACAACATTAGGCCTCTTGTGGTTCTAACCATTTTCCGTCTTGTCTGATAATTTCTATTAATTCATCAACCGCTTTTTCAGAAGGCACTCCCCTTTTCATCACTTCTTGGCCTTTATAAAGTGTAATTTTTCCTTTACCAGAACCCACATATCCATAATCTGCATCTGCCATCTCACCAGGACCATTAACTATACAGCCCATAATACCTATTTTCACTCCTTTCAAATGATTGGTTCTGTTTCGAATCATTGCTGTAGTCTCCTGCAAATCAAAAAGTGTTCTTCCGCAAGACGGACAAGAAATATATTCTGTTTTGGAAATTCTTGTTCTACTGGCTTGTAAAATATTAAAAGCAGTTTCGTTTATGGCTTTATCTCCGCCACAGTTTTCAGCTGCTATAAATACCCCATCTCCGAATCCATCAATTAGCAAACCACCCATATCAGTGGCAGCATATAATTGCAGTTTTTCTAACGACAAATCTTTGTATGCTCTGCCAATTACAACAGGAACATCACACGCTTTCTGCATCAATTCCATAAACAGTCTGCGTTGTTCCGCCATCCCGTGATTATTGTAGGTATCAATCAATAACACAGCAGTAGTGTCATTTTTCAATTTTGCTATAAATTCATCTGATAAATCAGATAAGATGGCATAAATAAAATTAAGCTTAGGATGAGTTTCAACGCCAGCTAGGTAATCTTTCGGATTGATAAATGGAAATCTTCTTTCTTTATTCCTCTCCTGCAACCAGGTTTTATGAGAATGTACTATTCCTAAAGTACCTGGAATTTCAAAATCTACCGTATTATCGTTAGTAAAAATATAATCACAAGCGAAATCTGAAATAGACCATTTATCTAAAGGAACAGAATAATTATATCCAACCCCAAAAAAAGAAGCCGGAGTAATATTCTTTTTCAATGAAAAATCAGCCATCACTATCGGGACTTCCTTTCCGCCTATATTAGTTACTTGCCTATTATTTCTTTTCTCATATTCATAAGGATTGAAAAGGCAATTATCTATAAATGGAATCTCATCATGCTCAGATCTATCATTATAGCGATCTGCTAAAACCTTAGCAACAGGAATTTCTTCTTCCGGTTCTTCTGTTAAAGAAACTCTAATAGTATCTCCCAATCCATCCTCTAGTAAAGTACCTATTCCAACAGAACTTTTAATCCTTCCGTCTTCAGCTTCTCCTGCTTCAGTTACGCCCAAATGTAATGGATAAGGTTTTAAGCCTTCTTCATCAAGTTTCTGCACCAATAATCGATAAGCTTGCACCATCACTTGCGGATTACTTGATTTCATGGAAACAACTATATCATAGAATTCCATTTCTTCGCAGATTCTGATGAATTCTAATGCAGATTCCACCATTCCGAATGGAGTATCTCCATATCGACTCATAATCCGATCTGATAGAGAACCATGATTAGTACCAATTCTAATAGCAGTACCATGCTCTTTACAGATTTTAACTAATGGTTTAAATCTCTTCTTAATACGATCTAATTCAGCTTTATAGCTGTCATCCGTATATTCAATATTTTCAAATTTCTTTTTATCGGCATAATTGCCAGGGTTAACTCTTACTTTTTCCACTATTTTAGCCGCTAATTCTGCAGCATTGGGGGTAAAGTGAATATCGGCTACTAAAGGAGTATTGTAGCCTCTTTTTTTCAATCCTTCCTTAATGGCTCTCAGATTTTCTGCCTCTTTTATAGAAGGAGCAGTTATCCTAACCAATTGGCATCCTGCCTCTATCATCCTTATGGATTGCTCAATGGAACCTTCAGTGTCCATAGTATCTATAGTAGTCATGGATTGTAATACTATAGGATTATCGCCTCCTATCATCACATCACCTACCTTAACTGGAATAGTTTTTCTACGCTTATAAGCGACTAAACTATTGCAATACTGCTGAAAATTTTTAGTTGAGATTTCCATATTTTAATTCCTTCCACCAATTTAACTACAAAGTAAACAAATTGTTAGTATAACAACTATTGTTAATTGTTTAAATTACTGAGAATGGATTGAAAAGAGAATTGAAATGAAGTTGGTGGACTATATTTTTTCTGCTTAACCACTGTGATTTTAGCGATTAATGAAAATTAATGATTTAAATAATAGTCCACCAAAGATAGGTGATCTGATTTTAAGGAACCTATCTCTTAAAATATCCCAAGAATGCCAATCAGGAAAGCAATGCCGTATATGGCCAGCATGATCACAGTAAATACACCCAAAAACTTGTAAAAAGACTTATGATTACTAAGAGCAACTTCTAATTCTTCATTGTTTTTATTGCGAATTGCCTCTTTTAAACTTTTAGAAAACTTAAATAGATACCATGTAGGAAAGAAATATATAGCTCCCATAAGAAAATAGATGCCACTGAAAACAAAGCCCATTACTCCTCCCATTTTGCTTTCAGTGCCAAAAGGAACAGAAGAAAATATAGAACCCGCAAATAACGCCATAATTAAAATTAAACCAACAAAAACAAATCCTACTATAGATAAAAACTTGGTCCATTGTTCTGTTTCTGTTAAGTATTCCTCAGATTTTTTAGAGATTTTTAAATCATTATTGGGAGTTTGATGATTGTCCACTGGCGTGTTTTGATTGTCCATAAAATTAAGTTTTGAAATTAATACTTTAAAAAATTTGACTACTGAATAAAGAAGGCAACTTATTGAATGGAAATTTAATTCAAAACTGTTTAGCTAAATAAAGTTAAGAATTTAGAATCATTAATCTCAAATAACACATTAGGATTTGATGACTACCAGCATTATTTTAATTTGGATTAGGCCAAGGGATTTTAAAGTAAACAGCATTTTTATCACAGAGTCATTTAATGAAAGTGATTTTTACCCTATATTTGCAAAATACAAAAAAGCCTTTTCTGATGATTCAAAGAATTCAAACAGTATTTTTATTAATAGTAGGTTTAGCGATGTTAGTATTTTTATTTGCTCCACTTTGGCAAAAAGTAGATACTAATTCAGGTGCATCTTACACATTAACTGCTTTTTATTTAGAAACCGTTACTTCTCCTGAAGAAGGTGTGAAAAATGAATTTGATCCTTATGTAATTCCAGGGGTTTTGGGGATTTTGTCCGTTTGCGTGGCATTTATTGCAATTGGAATGTATAAAAAAAGAATGCGTCAAATTATGCTTTCTACTCTTAACTCCCTTTTAATTGGTACTGCTTTAGGTCTTTCTGCATATTGGGCCACCCAAGCTGAGGGTAATTTCTTACCGGGTATTCAAGGCTCATATAGTTATGGCTTATTTTTACCTGCAATTGCGTTGGTTTTCAATTCCCTGGCCGTACGTTTTATTAGAAAAGATGAAAGATTAGTCCGCTCTATGGACAGATTAAGGTAATTATATACTTTAAATCTTTAGTAAGCACTTTATTAGAATCAATATTTCATCAAATAATCAACTATAAGAACTAATATTTTTGATAACATTTCAATTATAGATTATTATAATTCTCTCTTTTGATAAAACCATAGATCGTTCCTTCAAAAGTTAATAATCTCCTTTTAATGCTAAAGAAAATAATTATTACATTTGATTACAATTTCAATTCGATCTATGAAGAAAACCAAAAAGTCTATACTATTCAGTATCATTTTGTTACTTCTCCTCTCTTCATGGGCTAAGGCACAAAAAATTCAAAGCTATGATAGTTCCTATACTATAAATAATACAAAATACTTAGCAAAATACGAATTCTACCTGAGTGATAAAGACACTATTTACAATGGCAATTTTGAGCTTTCACAGCAATTTGAAAATCAAGAGGACATTTACGAATATTTGTCAGTTGACGGTAATTTCATAGAAAACCGAGCAGATGAGAAATGGAAATTAACTGAAGGTTCATTTGAGCCAACTGGAAACGGTTATTTTAAAGATTATACTTACTCATACGATGTAAATGGTCATGAATTTATGGCTATCGGAAATTTTATGGCTGGTAAAAAAACAGGTGAATGGCGTCTATACGATTGGCAAATCCGTAATTCAAAGATCACTGACACCACCTTAACTGCTACTATAAATTTTAAGGATGACAAGGCTGAGGGTGAATTTCTCTTAAGTGTTGAAAATAATGTTTTAAAAGGAGAATTAGGGGCTGATGAATTAACTCAAGGTGTTTGGTCTTTCTATAGAAAAGACGAAAATATGGATCGAAAATTAGTAAAAGAATGGGTTTTTGAAGATAATATTTTAGTGAAGATGCGTCTTTATAAGGAGGATCAAATTGATGAAATTCAAATCCAAGATCCCTACAGTGTTAATTTAACTGAAGAGAAGATTGAGTTGAATAATGAATTTTTAAAGATTATTGAACTAAAAGCTAAGTTATATAATCAAGAGTTATTGGAGAAGTATAAAGAGGAAGATAAAATCAGCCATCTCTACTTCACATTATTAGATAACTTGGAATTAGTTGATAAAACCTTTTCCCCTATCACCAAATCAAGTATAAGACCAAACATCTCCAGCAAGTTAAATGCATCTGCCTTAATCGAAAAAGAGGAAGACTTACTTTCTGAGATTAAAATTAAAAAAGAAGAAAACCTAGAAAAAACCATCTCTATTTTAAATAATCCACAATTCAATATTGCTAGTGTCTCTACCAAAAAGGTGGCTCAAATTAAAAATATTCTAGAAAATATAAATAAATTCTTCCTGAAGCCGACTGAAGAAATAGTGTCATTGCATGAGGATGGGCAACTTAAATTTTTTGATAGAGATAATTTAGTTGAATACAAAATTGATCTTAAAAATGAATCTGCAATAAACCAGGTATTGAATAAAGATACCTTATCTGCTAATTACAAATTCCAATCTGAATTAAGCTTCTTAAACGATGATACACAATCTAATTTATCAAAATTATCACTATTAATGGATGCTCTAAATAAAGAGTTAGACCTAATGGAGGAAAGCTTAAAGGAATATTTAAGTGAAATCCAAAAAGAAGAAAAACTTATAGAATTAGAAGAGGCAATGCTAGCTAAATATGAAAATATCAAATATTTGGCAGACTCTCTAATTACAGGGGAACATGATAATTTTGCTGGTATTGATGTTACAAAAGCCATTATTGACTTTGCTGATGCAGAGTTAGCCGTCTATTCAAATCTTCCTTCTCCGGCAGAAAAAATAACTGCAATCGAATCCGTAATTAATTGCTTTAATCGTACTGAAGAATTGATATATACCATTAATAAAGCCCCTGAAAGTATTTATAAAATAAATGAGGCTTACACTAAAGAAGTTTTTAATCCTTATACATTTACCAACATGGAGGAGAAATCGAAACCTCCTATTTACAAAGCTTTTAATAAATTATTGCTGCCTGGTATATTTCAAAATTTACAAAACTTAACTTGTGATAATTTAATGGCTTATCAAGCCAACTTTAAAATATTATATGATGAAATGATTGATGTGTTGAATGAAAGTAATACCAATAAAATGGAAAGAAAGGTAAAGCGGGCGAAAACTGCTGATAAAGCAGCTGAAATATTAGAAATGGATTTAAGCTTTTAATCGGCATGAGAAAATTTCTATTAATCATATTTTTAGGCAGCTTCTTTCACCTTTCAGCTCAGGAATTAGAACCGGAGTTTGAAGACCTTAGCACCAATCTTTGGCTTAGTTCTTATAATAAATTCAGAATAGCTGAAAAATTATACTGGGCTGGTGAAATGCATTATAGAAGAACTGGGAGTTCAGAAAATCCTTTCATTGATAGAATGGCTCAAATCTACAATCGCCATGGTTTAAACTATGTGGTTTCACCAAACTTCAATTTCACTGTAGGAGGTGTATTAAGATTAAATTTTACTCCTCAACCTGGTAATACAGATTACGATCCTATTTACATAGAACCTAGAATATGGCATCAATACCTTTTTGTATTGCCATTCCCCAGATTTATGCTGTATAATCGAATTCGAATTGAACATCGTTGGAAAAGAGGAAGTCAAGCCTCACAAGATGAATTCAAATTTGGCAACCGATGGAGATACAATTTTTATATGAAAATCCCGATAAATGGAACCAAATTAAAGCCTGGGACTTTTTATGTATCTCCAAGTATAGAATTAATCATGCAAAGTGGACAAAACATAGTAGGAAGCTTTGTTGAGGATCTTAGATTATATGGAAATATAGGGTATATAGCAAGCCCTAGGGTAAGTAGTTCATTGGGATTAATGTACACAACTGGGCAAAACTTAAATGATCCTACTTTATATAGAAGGAGAATGATTATCCGATTTAGCACTTACATTTCGCTAGACTTTAGAAAAGAAGAGCAAAAAATACCGACCATAAAATTTTCAGATTAACCAAAATGAATAAATTCAAAAAAATATCACTCTCTATAGCTTTTGTCATTATAGTAGGTTGCATAATAGCTATCTTCTTCATCAGCAAAAGGAAAAACCATTTTAAAGAGGAGGCTCAAAGCAAAGCTGAAAAATTGGAAAATTTAGAGAAGCAAAGTGAATTGTACAGACAAAAATCAATGGCTGATGAGCTTTTCTTGGCAGGTGAATATGAAGAAGCAATGAATATCTATCTTAAAATTGAAGATTCCATTGATGACAAAAGTTTTATGAGAAGCAGAAAAGCCACCATTGCACGATTTAATTCGCTACAATCAGAACTAGACAGCACCCAAAGCATGAGCAGTTCTCAAATGGCAAGTATGGAGCGGGAAATGGATAAAAGAATCAATGAAGTAGAAAAGAATTATGAGGAAAAAATAGAATCCATAAAAACCGATTTGAATAAAACAATAGCCACTTTAAATAAAATAATAGAGCAAAAAGAAATCCAGCTTCAAAATAAAGCTGAATTAGGTAGGCTAACTTTTTATAATGTCAATGGAACTAAAATAGCCTACTTTGGTGAGGTGAAATTTGGAAAAGCTAATGGTGAAGGCGTTGGTCATTACAGTTCAAATAGTGTTTATGACGGTGATTGGAAGAACAATATGAAGCATGGAAAGGGAACTTACAAATGGGTAGATGGTCATAAATACGTAGGAGAATACGTCAATGACAAAAGAGAAGGAAAAGGGATTTATTATTGGAATACAGGCGAAAAATACGAAGGTCAATGGAAAAATGATAAAAGAAACGGCCAAGGAATTCTTTATGATAAGGATGGAAATGTGAAGTTGGAAGGTGAATGGAAAGATGATGAGTTAGTGCAGTGATTTTTCATATACTTCAACTTTAAAATTTAAAGCTCGAATCAGATTACCACATATATTCTTTTAAGTATTAGATTGATTCATCAATTTTTCCTTATTCAAAATTATCAAAACCAATAGCCATAAAAATGGCATGTAAGCCACTTCATAACGAATTAATGTGCCAAAATTGGGAGTGGCCAGTGTGATAATTGAAGACAAAACTGAAACATATATCAAGATAGCAATCCCCCACCATTTCTCAGCTTGTGAAAATTTAACTTTAAAAGAAAAAATAAAAGCTGTAATCACCAGCAAAGTAAAAACCGCTTTTTCCATTGCCCAAACCAAAGAAAAAGCACTAAATGCTTCCCAAATAAAAGGTCTGAATATACCTGTGGACCAAGCCAATGGTAAATTGTTTATAAAAAACTGAACATCGCTTTCTGTCTGCTTAAAATGGATTAAAGCTTCTGTAGAGTTATGAGCAATTGCATCATGGCTAATTTTCAGCAATTCAAAGAATAGACCAGTATGAAACACAGGGTGGATAAAAGCTATGGAAAGTCCACCTACTATCAGAAAAGAAAAATAAAGCCCCAGTCTTTTCGGAAAAGTATATTGACCCAGAAATTTACCCTTAAAGAAAATTAATGTTAAAATCAGAATTGGCAATAAAGTGATGGGAACATAATATTTTAATTTCCATAAAATATATACACATAAAATTACTGGAATCACATAAGGCCATTTTTTAGGATTAGCTTTCCATTTCAAAGTTGAAAAACCTAAAGCGTAAATAGCAATAGTCATCAAACTTTCTTTCAATAAACCCGAACTCCAAAAAGTAATAGAGGGAATAAAAAGTAAGGCAGTATAAATCGCATACTTATTTTCCTTAGACAACCTGGCCAATTCATGGGCAAATGCCCAAGTAGCCAATCCTGCAAAAAAGCTAAAATAAATACTCATAACCCAATAGTTTCCTTGAGTAAAAGCATAAAGAAAGCTTATCAATCGAACAAAAAAGAAGGTCCTTGGTTCTGATTGAGCTGAAAATTCAGCTTGGGATAAACTTAAGGGAGCAAAACCTATCCATTCTGAAAATGAGATTCTATCGGTTTGAAAATATTGAAATAAGGCTTGTGCTTGTTCATAAAAGAAAATGGTATCACCAGCTCCATAATATGACCAGTATAGAAAACCCATTAATACCCCACAACTAATTTTTAAGAGCGAAAAAGTACTGAAAATAATTCGATCATCCACTCCTGATATTTTTCGAATGACTGCAATAAAAATTGCTGCAATAATCAGAATATGGACAATGATTGATATCATGCTTTCAAAATAGATAAGCCTATGCTACAATTCAGACACTTTTTAGGTTGACAATATTCATTATGAAGTTGAATCATGGCTTGTGAATCAAATGCAGATTTTAGTTCTTCTCCCAAATCCGCAAATTTTTTGGTAATATAATTCTTTTCTTCTTTTATGTCATTCAATAATGAAATGGCTTTATCCATATATTTCTCCTCTCCTACACTATTGGCATAAAGCGCTAAAAGTGGCGGGATACAATTTATGATCAATGTTTTTATGGAATTCTGTCCAAATTGCTTATTCCTGAATTTACTTTCCTTATCAAACTGATAATGGTTGAGCCAGTAATCAGAGACCTTCACTTTGAATCTTTTTTGAAGTGTTTTCAAATCCAAATCGATGACAAAAGCATCAAAGAGAGAAGGAAAAACATGTAAAATCTGAGCTAACTCCGCTAATCTGATAGTAGGGAAATTGGCAGGTCTTAAGCGAAGAAAACGCCATTCATGTAGATTCATAGCACTCCCCAAGGTAGCTTTATGTTTATGGCTTAGAAATTCCCATTCCTTTTTTAGCTTATTGGGATATTCATCTTCAAAATCCTGAGCTAGAAATCCAGAAGCTCCAAAAAGCAAGGCTTCCAATTGGAAAATGGAAGAGCTATATTTTTTAATCAATTGATAAGGAAGAATTTCAGCCAAACGCTCAAATGGATGTTGGTTTACTTTAAAACCCATTGCGGATAACAACATAAAAAAAGATGCCTGATCCCAGTTCTGGCTTCCTTCCTCAAAATGGGTTCTAGCTTTTTCAGATTTTTGATGAAGTCTTTCTACTAAAGCTTTCTCCAGCATTTCGGCTTTATGCAAATCACTGATATCAGCCCAATGCCCCGCGCAAGGAATTTCGTTTTGTGAACCTTGTAGTTTTTGATACTTTTCAATCAGATCATAATCGATTCTGTCTTTTAGTTCAATGGTGGGGATTTTACTACCATCAGGATGTTTTATAGGCTCATCATTTTTCCAGACCACATGCAAAACCACATTTTCATAATTAGGGTCTTCTTGATGATTGTGGCGGTTCCAGTCAGATGATTTTATATGGATTTCGACTGCACCATTCCATTCCATTTCATCTATCAAAATTTTTGCTTGCTGAAAATCAGGTCCAGAGTTGGAATGTGCAAAGCCAGTCTTGATGGTTTTTACTGAAGCGCTATCGGAAGTTTCTAACTCATTCGTATCAAATTTCTGATATCGCCATACGTAATGTAAAAAGTCCTCTTTCATCTATTCAAAGCTTGGTTGAAAAATGAATATCTGAAAACTATGGATTTATTACAAATTGGGGAATGAAATAAAACTAATAATTACCATCATAGAATTTCTTTCCACATATTTTATCCTCAATATTGTAAAATCCTCTTTTTAGTGATTAATTGCGCTTATGGTTCTCAATTACATTTGGATTGCATTTTTTCTGATTGCTTTTGTCTTTGCCTTAGTCCAATGGATTTTCATGGGCAATATGGAAATATTTCCAGCACTCACTCAAGCTACCTTCGATAACGCCAAATTGGGATTTGAAATTTCTTTATGGCTGACAGGCGTGATGTCCTTATGGCTGGGCATTATGAAAATAGGCGAAAGAGGTGGGATGGTTGCTATTTTAGCCAAAATCACTTCTCCCCTTTTCTCAAGACTATTCCCTGAAGTTCCTAAAAACCACCCTGCTATGGGCGCTATGCTAATGAACATTTCAGCCAATATGTTAGGCTTGGATAATGCCGCTACACCATTGGGATTAAAGGCCATGCATAGCTTACAGGAATTGAATCCTGTGAAAGACACCGCCAGTAATGCGCAAATCATGTTTTTGGTTTTGAATACTTCGGGATTAACTATCATTCCAATTAGTATAATGGTTTATCGGTCACAATTGGGTGCAGCCGATCCTTCTGATGTGTTTATTCCAATTTTACTCACTACATTTTTCTCTACTTTAAGTGGATTAATAGCTGTTTCTTTGGTTCAAAGATTAAACCTTTTCCACAAAAACATACTGCTTTCATTAGGTCTATTAAGCCTAATAATTGCTGGCATTATTTGGTTTTTTAATAGTTTAAGCCAGGCTGAAATCGGCCCTATCTCATCCCATATTGCAAACTTCATTCTATTCTCCATTATCATAGCCTTTATCGTATTGGCTGTACGTAAGAAGGTAAATGTATATGATTCTTTTGTAGAAGGAGCAAAAGAAGGGTTCACCTATGCAGTTATGATTATTCCTTATTTAATTGCCATTTTGGTAGCGGTGGGCGTATTTAGAGCATCAGGTGCAATGATGGTTTTAAAAGATGGCTTAGAAGCTGTAGTAGCATTTGCTGGATTAAACACAGATTTTGTACCAGGTATTCCAACAGCACTAATGAAACCCCTCAGTGGCAGTGGTGCAAGAGGCATGATGGTAGATGCTATGGAAGTCCATGGAGCTGATTCTTTTGTAGGTAGATTGGTAAGTGTGATGCAAGGATCAACTGAAACAACTTTTTATGTTTTGGCGGTATATTTTGGTTCTGTAAATATACGAAATTCCCGGTATGCTTTGACCTGTGGCTTGATAGCCGATGCGGTCGGGATTGTTGCAGCGATATTGATTAGCTATATGTTTTTTTATTAATCTAGCTTATAATTTCCCCAAAGTTGATCTTTCATTTAAAATACAAATTAAACCTGTCAGGTTTAAGAGTCTGATTGAAAACCAAAACAATCAATCTTCTCACCTGTTCATCATTAATGAAAAAAATTAAAGAGTTAAAAGCTGAAGAAATTGACAGAATAGTTGAAATGGGCTGGGAAGACCGGACTACTTTTGATGCTATTTTCAATCAGTTTGGCATAACTGAAAAGCAGACTATTAAAATCATGCGCAAGGAAATGAAGCCTTCTAGTTTCAGGATGTGGAGAAAGCGGGTTCAAGGCAGAAAAACCAAGCATGAAGCTTTAAGAAAAGAGGAGGTAAAAAGATTCAAATCTACTCGTCAAAAGGCTATAAGCTTGAATAAGTATAAATAATTTATACAACACTAGTCAAAAAAAGTATTTGTGATATTTGATAACAGAAGAATGTTTTTCTATCGCTTGCCTCCGGCTAGCGATTATTACTTTTGCCTCTGGCAAATAATAGAATGATGATGTGGCTATTTAAAAATAGTTACTCCAAAAGTGACTGAGTTAATTAGATTGTATTTAAGGTAGATTTTATATTGAAAAAGCTCCAGAGGAGCTAGTAGTTTCCACTAGCCGGAGGCTAGCGGAGGAGAGCAATTTTTTCTATTAATGTAATCTATCTTCCCTTACTTCTAGGTTCTTCATGATTTCAGCCTCTGCAGCCAATAATTCATTCCAACGTTTTCTCACTACATCTTTTGGCTGGTAGCTCTCTGCTAATTTCAAGAAGTTTTTATAATGACCTGCCTCTGAAACCATTAATTCATAATAAAACTTCTTCAATTCATCATCCTGAATATGAAGATGCAACTGCTTGAATCTTTCACAGCTTCTGGCTTCAATTAAAGCATTAATCAAGAGCTTCTCCATTAATTGAAACTTTCTGCTTCCTCCTTTAATCTCCAGTTTCATTAATTGAGAAACGTAATGATCTTTTCTAGGAGAGCCTAATTTATATCCTCTTTTATCTAATTGTTCTAAGACTCTTTCGAAATGCGACCATTCCTCCGCTACCACTGGAGTCATCAACTTTACCATTTCATCCATCTCAGGAAAATTAATGATTAAACTGATGCATGAACTTGCGGCTTTCTGCTCACAATAAGCATGATCCACTAAAATATCTTCAATGTTTTTCTCTGCAATATTGACCCATCTAGGGTCGGTAGGTAATTCTAATCCTAATGTAAACTTTTCCTTTTCCATTTTTAAAATACGGGGATTGATTTTAATCGAAAAATGACCAGGTTAAGCCAAAATCAAGTATTCTTTCCTGTCCAGTGTAGTATGGGGTCGTAAAATAGCCACCTGCTGTTATATCTTGATTTAAATGCCTGAATTTAATAAATAATTTAGCTGTATTGATTTTTACACTTGCGTATAAGTCAATAAACATGTAGCCCGGCACTTCAAAATTATTCTGCAAATAAAATTGCTGGGTAACAGGGTCGTAGTCATCAGCAAAATAAGTGGATTTATAATGAGCTTCAGCTCCAATTCTTGCTTCTAATCTTCCTTCGAACACTTTATGGTAATATAAATCTAGAGTCAAGAAATGCTCTGGAATTCTAAATAAATCAGCATCAGCTCCTTCCTTTATAGTGTAAATGTAATTTGCATCCAAATTCATCACACCATATTTTGCCTTAGCTTCAATACCAGGATGGATTAAGGTGGCAATCCCATTCGATTGTTGTGGCATAGCTAAGGTATCAAAATACATGTGATTACTCACTACTTTTAAGTCAAGTTTTGGCTGTATCCTAAAATAATCCTTCCAGTAAATATCCAGTTTACCACTTAATTGCTGGACTTGCTCACTACCAAAATTATTCATCCAATAATCATGATTTCCAAAATGCTGTTCATAGAAGAAGGGGGAAGCAAACTGCATGCTCTTAGCACTAACCGTTAGGAACGGGACTTTCAAGCTAGCTCCAAGCTGGTAGTTTCCATTTAATTCATATTCTGCATTGGCTTTTAGCTGCCAATTTTCCTTTGGTGCGAACCGCATATACCCTCCTGCATAATTTTCTGTAAGGGGGTTTACTGAAGTGAGGTATTTTCCTGTATATCTAATATCTTTTCTTTTGCCATAAAAACGATAAAAGAATTTACCTATACTACCTTTAAATCCAACTTCATTTTGAAAATAAACATATCGACTTAGATCAACTGTCGAATCAGTTCTTAATAAAAATTGATCAAAAAAATCTTCATCTGTTGCTGCAGACGGATCGGAATTCAAAAATAAATTCATTTGATTGGTTCTATCAAATACATGATATAATTGAATGAGCTTGTTAAGCTTATATTGTTGATAAAGATGATATTGCTGTCTTAATTCCCCACCTTGAGCATTTCTTAAATTGATATCTTCATCATCGTAATCAAACAACTCTTCATAGACCACAACCTCAGTTGTATCTTTAATACCACCAGTTTCATTCACTTTATGGAAACTCCTAGCAAAATTAAACATCACATGATATTTTCTATCTGGAGAGCGGTAATCCGTTTGAAAATCATAGGAATGACTTAATACATTCAAATCTCCTCTACTTAGTAAAGGACCAATTTGTTTATCAACTGTCCATCTTCTAAAACTAAAACCTACATTCCAGTTTTCATTAACATTCCTTGAAAAATCAATCCCTATGAAGGCTCTATAATTTCCACCAAAAACTGATCTCATTTTGGTGTAGGGAGATTTGGTGTCAAAATATTTAAATTCATTTGGCGATTTTGAATAATAATCATAAACCCCAAATCCACTTCTTTTTCCAATTATCTCTGGAGCTTCATAAAATACAGGACGCATAGCTGTTCCTACCGTTCCTAAGTTTTGATAATAATAGTCTGTGATATTTACCGGATCCCAGTTATGAACATCGGCTAAACTAGTATCAATGATCTGATAGGCTTCAATATTATTTTTAATATTTTCTTCAGTCGTAAAAAATGTGGTTGTTGCACCATAGACGTTTTTAGTAGAATCATCAGTAACTTGAGCCATAACTGAGCCTATTCCACAAGTAAAAATCGATATGATTAGTAAAATTTTCTTCAAAACAGACGCAAAATTAAGTAAAGTCATGGATTTATTAAGCTCTAATTATAGATTCTTCTAAGATTTGATGAAAAGATTTTTCATCTTCCAAAAACTGTACCATGATGGGGATGTAAAATAATCTATTTTGAAATGATTGGGTTAATTCTGGCATTGATATCAACCTTACCCAATCCTTTTCTGTGGTAATGATATCAGCTTGCTGTTCATTAGCCACCCTTTCAATTTCCTCAATCTCTTTTAAATTAAAATTATGATGATCAGCAAAATCAAAATGCTTCAATATATCAAAACCTTCTTCAATTAAATAGTCTTTAAATTTTTGGGCTTGTGCAATTCCTGTAACTAAAATGATTTTCTTTACAGCTTTCCTGCTTTCTTGAGTTGCTACAATATTTTCATATTTAACGGAAGTGAAAAACACCTTTTTATCAGAATATTGTTTTATGTTTTCCGAAATTTTCACCATTTCCGATCCACTCAAATTAATAGGACACTTAGTTACCACAATGACATCAGCTCTTTTGGCTCCTTTTCTGCTCTCTCTCAAAGTTCCTGAAGGCATAACATAATCTTTATAAAAAAGAGAATTGAAATCAGTCAATAAAACCGAAAGGTTTGGTTTCACACTTCTATGTTGATAGGCATCATCCAATACAATGATCTCGTTTTCCGGATATTCATAAATTATACTTGGAATGGCTAATACTCTATCTTCTCCTACTGAAACTACTATATTGTCCTTAAATTTTTGAAAAATCTGAAAGGGCTCATCTCCTATAGTAATCGGAGAATCTTTCTCATTAGCAATTCTAAATCCCTTTGACTTTCTTCCATAACCTCTAGATAAAGTTGCCACTTTATTTTTGGAATATCCTTTTTCAATCAAAAACCTTAGAATATATTCTACAAAAGGTGTTTTACCAGTTCCTCCCATGGAAAGATTTCCAACTGAAATGACCTTTGCTTCAAAACGAAAAACAGCTTTGTGCTCAATATCGTATAAATGATTTCTTAATTGCATCACCCATTTGTATAAAACACTAAATGGTGACATGAATAATTGCCAATACTTGTTTTTAAATAATTGCAAGGGCTGTAAAACTTTTTAACTTTGACCAAATTGAATCAAAAACAAATATGAGCAAAATAAAGGATATCGTCCAACATTTGGAAAGCATTGCACCTTTAGCTTATCAAGAATCTTATGATAATGCCGGTTTGATAGTGGGAGATGCCTCTAAAAATGTAAGAAATGTCTTAATTACTTTAGATGTAACCGAAGAAGTTGTTGAAGAAGCTATTTCTAAAAATTGCGAACTAATAATAGCTCATCACCCTATAATATTTAAAGGCTTAAAGAAACTTACCGGAAGCAATTATGTGGAAAGAACGGTTATTAAAGCCATTAAAAATGATATTGCTATTTATGCTTCCCATACCAATCTGGATAACATAAAAACAGGAGTTAATGCTAAAATTGCTGAAAAGTTAGGTTTAATTAATACAGAAATTTTAAGCCCTAAGAATGGTTTCTTGGGAAAACTAAGTGTTTTTGTCCCCAAGGAAAATGCAAATGAATTAAAATCAGCTTTGCATAAAGCTGGAGCAGGTCAAATTGGGGAGTATAAAGATTGTGCATTTGAAACAGCTGGAAAAGGAAGTTTTTTACCTTCTGAAAAAGCCAATCCAAGCATTGGCAAAAAAGGAGAATTAGAAACGGTAGACGAACATAAAATAGAAGTTATTTTTCCTATCCATTTGAAAAATAAGATTTTGAGTGCCATGAAAAAGGCTCACCCTTATGAGGAAGTAGCTTATTATCTACATCAGCTTGAAAACACTTATGATGATTTAGGCTCAGGAATGATAGGCGAAATGGAGAAACCTATGGACGTCAAAGCGTTTTTAGACTATTTGAAAGATAAAATGAGTCTATCTGTTATAAAACATACGAAGGAAATAAACCGTAAGATACAAAGAGTCGCAATATGTGGAGGATCAGGTTCATTCCTGATTTCGCAAGCAAAAAACAAACAAGCAGACATATATATCTCATCAGATATTAAATATCATGAATTTTTTGATGCTGAGGAAAGCCTTATTATAGCCGACATAGGGCATTATGAGAGCGAACGTTTTACAAATGAGATATTTTATGCAATATTGAAAGAAAATTTTGCTAATATTGCACTCCATTTAGGACAGACTGTCACGAATCCGATAAAATATTATTAACTGCATGGAAAGTACTGTAGCACAAAAACTTGATGCCTTGAAAAAATTACAAGGTATCGATTCAAAATTAGACGATATTAAAAAAGTGAGGGGAGCCCTACCTGACGAGGTAGCTGATTTAGAAGATGAGATTGCAGGCTATGAAACCCGTATTCAAAAATTCGATGATAGCGTTCAAGCTATTAAAGATGAAATTGAAGCCGCTAAGCAAGGAATCAAGGAATCAGAAAAATTGATTGCCAAATATGGTGAGCAACAAATGAGCGTTAGAAATAATCGTGAGTATGATGCCATCACCAAAGAGGTTGAACTACAGCAATTGGATATTCAAATCCATGAGAAAAAAATAAAAGAAGCTGAAGCTAAAATTCAAGATAAAATAAAAGGCATTGAAGAAACTAAAGCTTTGCACGAAGACCGTGTTAAAGATTTAGAAAGTAAGCGTGCGGAACTTGAAAATATCGAGGCTGAAACTGAAGAAGAAGTTGCTAAGCTTGAGAAAGATAGAGAAAAGGCACTTAAGAAAATTGAAGATAGATTAGTTGCTTCTTATGAGAGATTAAGAGGAAATGTTAGAAATGGCCTGGCCGTAGTTCCTGTTAAAAGAGGAGCTTGCGGTGGATGTTTCAATACTGTTCCTCCTCAAAGACAAGCTGATATCAGAGATAGAAAGAAATTAATCGTTTGTGAGCATTGCGGAAGAGTCTTGACTGATGTTGAAGACGAAATCGTAGAAGAAAAGCCAAAAAAGAAACGTACTACAAGAAAAACAACCACTGCCAAAAAGAAGGCAGAATAGTAAATTGTGGTAAATACATAAAATTAAAAAAGCCTGTCAGATTAAAATCTGACAGGCTTTTTTAATTGACATCAAGCATATCCATTTTTTAAAAATTAAAAAATTTGAAATAATCCATAACCTAAAACAAATTCTTACGCTATTGTAAAATAAATGTAAATTAAATTAAAAGTATTTTCTTGAAATCCTCTCAAAACCAAAATCATCATATCTTTATTTGCACTGGAAAAGACTGCAAGAAAAATGGCTGCGAAGAGCTGAAAACAAACCTTAAAAAATCCATTAAAGCTAAAAACATTAAAAATCTAAAGCTTATCAAAACAAAATGCATGGATTATTGTAAGCTAGGGCCCAATTTGGTAGTGAATGGGGAGCTATTACATAATTGCAAATCAGAGGATATACCAGAGATTATAGAAAGACTTAAGAATTAGGATTAAAAAAGATAAAAAATAATTCTTCCCTATAAATAAAATATTTAACTAGAAATTAGAAACTTAGCACCCTTTGTTTCAGTTAGTTTTATTTACTTACATGTAGCAACATACTTTTATTACACTTTCCAAAAAATTAGCATGACAAAAGCTCCATTATATACAAAAGATTTCTTGCTTCATTGCTTTAGCTACCTTTTGATGGCAGTGTCTTTTTATTTTTTACTTCCTACTCTACCCACCTTTGTAACCGATGTTTTAGGAGAGAATGCTGATAAGGTAGGATACATCATTGGAATTTATGCTCTATCAGCTCTAATTGTGAGACCACTAAGTGGTTATGCTTTTGACAAATATGGACGTAGAAAACTATTCCTTTTTGCCATGTTCTGCTATGCATTAGTAATGGCCGCTTATGGATTAGCTGCATCCTTTATTTTCTTACTTTTCTTAAGATTGGTAAATGGTGGCTTTTGGGGTATTGTGACTACTGGAGGTGGCACAATTACATCTGATCTGGTACCCAACAGCAGAAGAGGTGAAGGCATTGGGATTTTTGGTTTATCCATGACTTTAAGTATGGCCATAGGTCCGCTTATCGGTTTGCAAATATTAAGAGAAACAGGTAGTTATCAGGTCTTATTCATTACATCTGGGGTACTTTGCTCTTTGGCTGTAGTCATGTCATTTTTTGTAAATCACCCAAAAATTAGCAATAGAAAAAATAAGCTTAGCTGGGAAAATGTATTTGAACCAAAAGTTTTAAAGGTTTCCATGGTGATGTTGCTATTGGCATTTCCATTTGCAGGAATCATGTCTTTTATCACATTATTTGCAAAAGAACTCTCAATTGAAAGTACTGGAATGTTCTTTTTAATTTATGCCATTGGGGTTAGTCTTATCCGACCTACCACAGGCAAAATGATGGATAAAAAAGGCCCAGCATTTGTAATGCTCTTAAGCTTTATAGGGACTATCTTTGGCTTAATTTTATTATCCCAAAGTTCTGCCGAACCAAGCTTTTTAGTGGCGGCTTTTGTTTTAGGATTAGGCAATGGAATAGTGATGCCCACATTACAAACCATGGTAATTAACATGGTTAAGCCAGAGAAAAGAGGTGTTGCAACCAGTACATTCTTTTCTTCCATTGATTTAGGTATAGGAATTGGGGCTTTTTTCTTAGGAAATATAGCAGAAATTTTTTCGCTATCTCAGATGTACTTATTTTGCGCTATTGGTATGGTTATTCCAGCTATTTTGTTTTTTGGAATAACTTTATCCGATTATAAGAAAAAGTCAAAAATAAGTCTAGAAACCGCCAATGTCTGAATTATTCTTTACACCAGGACCATCAGCTTTATATTTTACAGCTGAAGAGCATATTAAAACTGCTTTAAAGAAAGGAGTTTGCAGCACTTCTCATAGAGGTCAACAATTCAAAGATATCTATAAGGAATGTCAACAAAATTTGAGAAAGTTAATGGACATTCCTGAGGATTATCATGTGTTGATCACCTCATCTGCCAATGAAGCCTGGGAAAGAATTATTGAAAACTGCGTAGAAAAAGAAAGTTACCATATCAGTATGGGCGCTTTTTCCCAGCGTTTTGCTAAAATTTCTACTCAGCTTGGTAGAACTGTTCATGAATTGGTCGTGGAAGACGGAACTGTGCCTGATTTTGATGCAATTGAGGTGCCTGAAAGTGCCGAACTCATTACCATTTGCTTAAATGAATCAGCATGCGGAACTACATTTCCATTAGACACCATTAATGCTTTAAGAGAAAAATATCCTGATAAACTAATAGCTGTAGATGGCGTTTCAGGAGTTCCTGTTATTCCCATTGACTTTAAAAATATTGATACACTTTATTTTTCTGTTCAAAAAGCATTTGGTCTTCCGGCAGGTTTAGGCATATGGATAGTAAACAATAGATGCTTAGAAAAAGCGGAGAAAATGGCTGTAGATGGGAAAATCATTGGCTCTTATCATCGATTGCCTGATATGGTAGAGAAGGCGCAAGTATTTCAAACTGCTGAAACTCCAAACATTTTGGGAGTCTATACTTTAGCTAAAGTAGCTTCTGATATGATAGAAAAGGGAATTCTCGCCATTAGAAGGGAAACAGATTATAAATCCGCCATTTTAAATCAAGTAATAGATGCTCATCCCCAGCTTCATCATTTTGTGGAAAATGAAAAACATAGATCTAAAACGGTAAAGGTCATCAAAACAAATTTTGAAAGCAGTATGTTAATTGATTACCTAAAACAGAAAAAAATACATATTGGAAGTGGGTATGGAGGGTATAAGAAAGAGCAAATTAGAATTGCCAATTTTCCTACCCATTCTAAGGAGCAAACTGAAATGCTCGTAGATTTAATAGAAGCTTTTAGAGTTTAAAACTTTAGGTTAATTTTAAAGAACTATCAACCAATGAAACAGGTATTTATCATTCTTAGTTGCTTTTTCATAATTACGCACTATGGATTAGCTCAAAAAGACACTCCTTTAATAGAGAGAAAAGGTAATCTGGTTCTAAACCACTATTTTATTTTAGGGAAAGGCGTATCTGAAAGGCAAGTATTAAGGAAAATGGTGCCTTATGAAGCAGCACACGACAGGATGAAATCATCAAGAAGATGGGCCTTTACTTCATCAGTTATAGCTGGATTTGGAGCAGGGGCTTTCATGCCCACATTTTTTGATCCTAGCCCACAAATCACACTTGCATCTTTAATAGCGGGAGCAAGTTTAATTGCCATTGCAGTGCCAATCAAAAAAATGGCAAACAGAAAGGCAGATGAAGCCATCGAGCTCTATAATTCCAGACAGCTGATGCCAAAATACACAAATGAGGTACGCTTGAATTTAATTTTTGACCAAAAGGGAATAGGTTTAAACATAAAATTTTGATAATGAATTAAAAAGCTCAATAATTCTAAGAACTATTGAGCTTTTTCAACATAGAAACTCAGGTATTGAATAAAAACTGATTTTAAAAATTTTCCATTTATAACATCCCTTTTGCGGTTAATTCAGCCAACATTATTTGGACTCTTTTCCTCCATTCATTCGATTCAATTCTATCAGTAAATGAAAGGTATCTATATACTTCCCCATCCATATAGGATACGTATTTATTTTCATCCATAGAATCAAGATCACAATATGCTAAAGGAACATAACTACTTTTAGTACCAAAATAATCGAAAGGTGATTTTACTCTTTTAAATATTTGAATACAGTGGATAGCTTTGCCGAAATTCTGTTCCCGAGTAATATTTTGATAGGAAAAAGCACCAATTATTGGGTATTTATCTCCATTTGATTTTTCAGGTTTCAAATAAATAATATGAGTAGCGGTTTTTGGAACAAATCTATATTTGCCTGAATTAGGTTCAATTTTTTTAAACATAATTTGGTCCTTCTCTCCTATTTCAACTTGAATATCATGATGTTCCGCATGTTCTCTCCATGAAGCTAATAATTCATTCCACTCAGTAGTGTCCTTATGAATAGATTTAACCACATCACTTGTTTTAAGTTGATCAATCTCGCTCTGTTTAAAGCCCTCTTTATAGATATGAAGACCATTTGCAGCCATCACCTCTCTAATAATTTGCTTCTCGTTAATATAGTTATAATATGATCTAATGTTGATTTTTTCACCTAAGGAAGGAAATTCTAGCTCATAATAGTTAAAACCATCTATTTCTCTATAAGGTGATTTCCAATAGTTATCTTTGATGGATAAAACTAATTGATCATTTTGATACATTTTCAGATGGGAATCCTTTAGGTAAGATACTTCACCTTCAACTCTTGCCACTTCCTCCTTATCTTTTAAAACTGCTCCTGTTTTTCTTTTTACTTTGTACTTTTGAGCTTCTCCTACTTGAAATGCGAAAATTATAATAATTGCCGACAGTAATAGTTTTTTGAACATGTTATCTTTTTATTTTTTTAACAAAGTGGCAAACTACTACTTTTGTAAGTAACCAACAAGAAAAAATAGAACTAATCAGTTAATTTCATAAGCGACAAACATCAGATCATAACATTGGCGAATATCAATTCTTGATAAAGAAAATCATTCTCTTTTAGGGTTATAGATAACTATTATCTGGATTAAAATGGCTAGGAAAATTAGGATATAAATTTCTATTCGGGTGAATAAATCAACTGTATCCATTGCGCTTCTGCTAATATCTAATTGTCTTCTTCCTTCTTGCAATTGAATTTGAGCTAAATCCTCAATATTTCTTTTGATAGTCGGAAACAACTTAAGCAATGAAGAATTTTGAGAATAATTGGATTGGATAAATTCTAATTCCTTCTTTCGCAATTCATTATAATTACTTTTAAAATCACCTAGAATCTCCTTTTCTTTAGCTGTTAATTTTGTTTGATCATATTCAAAAATATAATTTTCAATATCTCTATTTAATTGATCATTTTTATCCAAATAAAAAGAGGTGTCGAGGCTAAGAGCAGCTATTTCCTTTTTTTGAATGTGGTTTGAGATCTTAAGTAACAAATCTTTAACCACGAGCCTATCTTCATAGATGGTTTCAATAGAATTGTTAATTCGTAAAAAATTATTCCTATCTACTAAATTAGTGGTTATAATCAATATGAAAATCATTGAAATCCCTAAAATCCATTTAATCTTATCATAAAGCCTCATAATCGTTTTTTATTTAGAACTGTATCCTTTTTAAATTATTAGAATTTGCAATATAAAAGGCTGCCCCGATCATTTTCAGGACAGCCTTTCAACTTCATTAAATATTATTACTCTTCTATCTCCACCTCTTCTATTTCCTCAATCTTTTCTTTTTTTGCTTTTTTTGTTTCCATCATTTTTTCATGCACTTGATTATGCTGCATTTTCAATCTTTCTTTAGCCTCTGCTACCTTTTCTTCTGCTTTCTTAATTTTTTCTTTCTTCTCGGCTATTTCCTCCTCAGTCACAGTTCCTTCCTTCTCTGCTTTAAGTAATCTCTCCTTAGCATCTGCAATTTTTTGTTCAGACCTCATTAAAGCTTCCTCTGCTTTCTGCATATTTTCATGGGTAGCCATCATTTTCTGCTTAGCTTCCTCAGAACGAATTTGACCAAACTCTTCTCCATGCATTTCACCCTTCATTTTGCCATGCATTTTACCTTTTTCGCCTTTCGCTGATTTCCCTTTTTCTTTTTGTAAAGGTTTACCGCCCATATGCTTATCTGTTTCATGCATTTCATCATGCTCCTCTTCCATTGCTTCTTGGCTCTCCAGTTCCTTTTCTACCTCCTTACTTATTTCACTAGAAGATTTGCTTTTAGCCATTTCCTTTTTCTCCTTTCCCTTTTCGGATTTTCCTTGGGCCTGACTTTCAAATTGTAATCCTGCCATAAATAAAATAACAAACAGGCAGATAATAGATTTTTTAAAAATAGTTTTCATGATTGTCTTGTTTAGATGTCCTCTAATAATTTATCCACTTCTTCTTCTGTTTTCTCAGCCTCAGATTGTGCCTCTTTAGATGACTTTACCACTTCATCTGCAATTTGCTCTTCTTGCTCCATATTAGCTTCTTGTTTTTCATTCTCTGAATTAGAACTTCCACAGGAAGCTAGTAAAAAAAGTAAAGCTGTACTCAGCATAAAAATATAGTGTCTCATAATTTTTAATTAATTTTGGTTATTACTTGAATATAAGAATAATTTAATTTTTTATGCGCTTTAAGGAAAGTTAATATCTCTTAAACAAAGAAACTTCCAAATTATCTTCGCAATTATCCAAAAGCTCTTTTTGAGAAATCTGTTTTTCTGGATGAATAAATTGAGCGCAAATTTCAACTAGTGGAATTAAGGTAAATCTTCTGTAAGGAATACCAGGATGTGGAATTTCTAAATCTGAATCTTTGAAAACAACATTATTGAAATACAAAATATCAATATCTATAATTCTCTCTCCCCACTTAACTTTTCTCACTCTGCCTAATTGAAGTTCGATTTCTAAAATTAATTTTAGTAATTCATAAGCATCTAAAGAAGTTTTTACTTGCAAAACCTGATTTAAAAATGCTTGTTGATCCGTTTTTCCCCAAGCTGCTGTTTCATAAATAGAGGATTTATTTACTATTTCAACCCCATTTTCTTCTAGAGAACTAATTGCTTGCATCAAAATATTTACCCTATCTCCCATATTGCTACCAAGTAGCAAGAATATTCCTTCCATAATTAAGTTTCGCCATCAATAGAAATATACTTTCAAATCAAATTATTTTATAGCTAATTTGTAAGTTGATTACAATATTAAGCGAATTAATATTGCTTTAAAATTTAATTGATTATCAATCCTTAAATATTATTATGAAAAGTTTCTTTAAAATTTTCTTCGCCAGTTTACTAGCCTTAATTATATTCTTTGTAGGCTTCTTTTTCATTTTTGCTGGAATAGCTTCACAAGATAGTGAAGTGAAAATATCAGATAATTCCTTCCTGGAAATTCAACTTGATCGGCCAATAGTAGAAATGACTTCTGATGATCCTTTTGCTGAATTTAGTCAGGCGCTTACCAATGAAGCTGCGCCTATTAGCTTAAAAGATATATTAGAATCAATTAAGCATGCGAAAACAGATGACAAAATAAAAGGTATCAGTCTTAAAGCTCCTATCGTGATGGCGGGTTTTGCGCAAATTGAAGAAATCAGAAATGCTTTAATTGACTTCAAAGAATCTGGAAAACCAATCCTAGCTTACAGTGAGACTTTCTCTGAAACTGGCTATTATGTGGCCTCTGTTGCTGACAATATCATTTTAAATCCTTCTGGAATGTTGGATATGAGTGGGCTTTCTTCAGAAGTTTCTTTTTTTAAAGGAACCTTTGAAAAATTAAATATTGAACCTCAAATATTTAGAGTAGGTACTTTTAAAAGTGCTGTTGAGCCATTCCTTAGAAAGGATATGAGTGAAGCTAGTAAAGAACAAATAAGTGTGCTTTTAAACTCAGTATATGAGGTTTTAATTAATAATATCGCTGACTCTAGAGGGATAAATCCAACAGAATTAAGAGCAATTTCTGACCAATTAAAAATAAGAACCACTGAAGATGCTTTAAACTATAAGCTAGTTACTCAATTGGGATATTATGATGAGGTATTAACTAAAATGAGAGAAATCGCAGGTCTTGAGGAAGATGCAAGTATACCAGTTGTGTCAGTTAAAAAATACAGTAAATCATTTGTAGCAGATAAATATAATACGAACAGAATTGCTGTTATAGTTGCAGAAGGAAATATTGTTTCTGGAAAAGGTGGGGATGGAAACATTGGGTCTGATGTATTTGCCAAAGAAATCAGAAAAGCAAGATTAGACGATAAAATCAAAGCAATAGTATTGAGAATCAATAGCCCTGGGGGAAGTGCATTGGCTTCTGATGTAATGTGGAGAGAGGTTAAATTAGCAACAGAAGTGAAGCCGGTAATTGCCTCTATGTCCAGCGTTGCTGCTTCTGGTGGTTACTATATGGCAATGGCCTGTGACACTATAGTAGCTCAGCCTAACACCATTACAGGTTCTATTGGAATTTTTGCGATCATACCTGATTTATCTAAGTTTATGGATACGAAATTGGGTATTACTTTTGACAGAGTAAGTACTGGAGAATTTTCTGATTTGTACACCGTAACCAGAACTTTGAATGATGCTGAAAAGAGAATCATACAAAATTCTATCGAAAGAGGATATGAAGATTTTACATCTAAAGCAGCAGAAGGAAGAAATATGTCAATTGATGAATTGTTAAACGTAGCTTCCGGTAGAGTTTGGTCTGGAATTGAAGCAAAAGAAAATGGCTTAGTTGATGTATTAGGCGGTTTTGATGACGCTGTAAGCATAGCTGCAAATTCAGCAGGTTTGACAGAAGGTGATTATATGAAAGTTTATTATCCAGAAAAGAAACCATTTTTTCAACAATTATTGAATGAAATGGGTTCTTCCGCTAAGGTTCTACATAAAAAATATACTTATGGAGAAATGGCTAATTATGTAGAAGAGTTAGAATATGTAATGGAAAACAAAGGATTGCAAACAAGAATGCCTTTTGATTTGGAAATCAAATAATTTGCCCCTTTTTTTACATTATAGTTCAAATTCAGCATTGCTGACAAAAATCTAAAAAACTAAGATGACAGAAATTAGGAACGACTGGACAAAGGAAGAAATAGAAAAAATTTATAATCAACCCATATTAGAACTTATCTATCAAGCGGCTACAGTTCATAGAGAGTTTAATGATCCTTCTGAGGTTCAGGTTTGTACTTTACTAAGTGTTAAAACTGGTGGATGCCCAGAGGATTGTGCTTATTGTCCTCAAGCAGCTCGATATCATACGGACGTTAAAGTCCATAAATTATTGCCTACTGAGCAAGTATTAGAGAGCGCCAGAATTGCCAAAGAAAATGGAAGTACCAGATTCTGCATGGGTGCTGCATGGAGAGAAGTGAGGGACAATCGAGATTTCGATAGAGTGCTAGACATGGTAAAAGGCATTAATGAGTTAGATATGGAAGTATGCTGTACTTTGGGTATGCTTACTGAATCTCAAGCTCAAAAACTGAAAGAAGCAGGACTTTATGCTTACAATCATAATTTAGATACTTCTGAGGAGCATTATGATGATATCATCAGTACTAGAACTTATGATGATAGATTAGACACTATAGGTAATGTTAGAAAAGCTAAAATCTCTGTTTGCTCAGGTGGAATTATTGGGTTAGGCGAACAACATAAAGACCGAGTTGGAATGTTGCATACTTTAGCTACTATGGAAGAGCATCCTGAGTCCGTACCGGTAAATGCATTAGTTCCGGTTGAAGGTACACCTTTAGCAGAACAGCCAAGAGTTTCGGTTTGGGAAATGGTAAGAATGATTGCAACGGCAAGAATCATAATGCCGAAAGCAATGGTAAGACTATCTGCCGGAAGAGTGAGAATGAATCAGGAAGAGCAAGCTTTATGTTTTATGGCTGGAGCTAATTCTATTTTTGCTGGAGATAAACTATTGACTACTCCTAATCCTGAAGTAAATGAGGATGCCGAGTTATTCCAAACTTTGAATTTGAAGCCGAGGAAAGCTTTTAAAAATGGAGAACCTGCTGTTGAATTTCAGCAAATACCAGGGGTTAATTAGGAATTAATAATTAGAGAATTAATAATTGAGGGTGGCTATTGGCTGCCCTTTTTTGTTTTGAGCACGAGCTGGGAAGCTCGCGCTAACTTTTCATTTAGTTTTGGTATTTTATTCAAAGATTAAAATGTATAGATTCCTTCCTCCGAAGGAATGACGGCCTTTTCGTGCTGTTGTGCGAAAGCTCAGTTTACATATCTGCATTATGCAATTCTACATTAATCAAATAACTGAATAAGCCTAATCCGTGCGTCATTCCTGCGAAGGCAGGAATCTAGTCTAATTGAAACTCGTTTTCAATTAACCCTAGCCTGCACCCCAGCAAAAGAAACTGATCTAAGAATTAAGAAGCATTGCTTAATATTTTAATCGGAGATTAAAATCAATAGATTCCTTCCTCCGAAGGAATGACGATCTTTTCTGGCTGTTGTACGAAAGCTCAATTTACCTATCTGCATTATGCAATTCTACATTAATCAAATAACTGAATAAGCCTAATCCGTGCGTCATTCCTGTTTAGACAGGAATCTAGTCTAATTGAAACAGCGTTTTCAA